>Ga0302188_10000034_pt1 | contig 96976 bp, 68 predicted proteins | sample II_Bog_E2_1_FD_198783 | JGI IMG/M metagenome (GOLD analysis project Ga0302188, IMG submission 198783) | Peat permafrost microbial communities from Stordalen Mire near Abisko, Sweden - II_Bog_E2_1 | ecosystem: Environmental > Terrestrial > Soil > Wetlands > Peat | place: Sweden: Abisko... | reverse complement strand
ACCCCAACCCCAACCCCAACCCCAACCCCAACCCCAACCCCAACCCCAACCCCAACCCCAACCCCAACCCCAACCCCAACCCCGTTAATTTTAATACAAATAGACATTTAATATATTTTCACTCACAACTAAAGTTTGATTTAATGCTAATTTAAGTATACTCTGAATCAGAAATATCAAATATCAAATTTTATAATTCGTTCATTCCCCCATTTCATATGGCAAAATTTATCAAAAAAAATATTTTTAAATAATTGATTAATTAAAATTTAGATATCGCTCAAAAAGATAATAAAGTATATTAAATTATTTATATCCATTTTGCAAACACATAAGTATAAAATAAATAGGTAAAATGAGCAACTTTATTGATTCTTATTGGTCACTTAAATTAAAAAGTTCTGCTCTGCAATACTTTTGGAGCAAGGAGGGTCCATATGTAGAAGATAAAGGTTGCTGATGCAGTAAATATTTTGCTAATCTAAGCATTTTAGGTTAGGGAAAATTTTCCGTTTAGGATGTCTCCACTGCCCCAGTCAGTCATAATCATACTAATATATAAACTCATAGCTAGCATATAGCAATGCCACCTCAGCCATAGTCGTTTCTATCCCTCTAACGATTCCTGCTCTTCAGGTTTCAAATCCTTTCCGATCGGTATGTTTTATTGAAGTTCTATAAATTGCTAGCCTTTTTCCTCATTCGAAGATCCATATATAGAGCCAAAACTAGATAAAATTACAAATGCAATTGATATAGGTATGTTTGCCTTTAGAAAATCACTCTTGCCTATAACTGTTGCAGATTTTTAGAAGATGAGAGTGTTATTGCAGCTTTATTCAGAAAATATCGCTGATAATAGCCAATAACTCGAAAATATAGAAAGGGCAGAAGTGGCAAGAAGTGAGTTTTGCTTATTAAAGTTTAATAATTGGACACCAAACATGACTACAATAAATACAGTTGATAAGATATTCGGGTAGTTTTTGCATTCGCCCTGGACAGTATCATTAGTTTCGCTGAGTACATATCCATAGACAATAAGGCCAATACTCAGTACATAGTTAGTAATGCTGAATAAAATTAGCAGACATCCATAAATTTTGCTTCCTTGGCTGTAGTGTTCAGCCCACTTGATTCCCCACAAGTAAGCCAAGTCAATTACGATAATAATCTGCATTAATGATGCCTTACTTGCCATACTATAAAGATATAAGAGAATATTTGGGCAAAATTAGAGAAATAAGTGATGAATGTGTTACTAAATTGCAGAGTAACGAAAAATAATAGTAACGTTACAACAAATTTAGAGAAGAATAGACCCTCATTAATGATTTTTGCTATTCTGGCAGAAGTTATCATTATTATTAGCAGCATCAGTGCACTAAACATGAACAAAGATAGCATAATGCGATATATGACTGAGGCAGAAATGCAATCAAATTAGTTAGTAAGAGCTTTGCATGAAATCCCATCGGCAAATACTCTCATAAAGAATTCCCACTATCTTAGGAGATACATAGCGAGAAACACAAATAAGATGACAGCAAAGTAGACAACTGTATACATGAGCTTCACAAAGGATATTCTTCCAATGATCTTATAGGCAGTTTCAGAGAGTTCCTTGCAGCAGAACTGAAGACAGCAGCAAGCTCCGTTTACCATCACATAGTTTAGCATGATTTTTATTATAATTATCAGTCTAAATGTATCTGCGAATATAAAAATAAATAATCATCTGATTAGGCATAAATATTAACTCAAAAAACACCACCAATCAAATAAATTAATAATTTATATCCCAGTGAATTTTAAAAAACTATTATATCTTGCTCAGTCAGTAGATCCTGTTTTTACTATTTTGAATATGGTTCTATTAGTTTGAATGAATTCACTAATTTATATATGAGTAAATATATAGAAGAAAAATGAATCCTACTTTTATCAGTTCAATTACAATAATTATATCAATTACCAATTTATATCCCTATAATTATACGACCGAATATTTGAGGTATAATTCAATTCATATCATATCAGATATGGACTACGCAATCGAAAACATCAGTGCAGGGAGAGGAGGTCGGGGCGGATGGAGAGGACGAGGGGGCTACAACAATCAAAGAGGACAAAATAATTTTCAAGGGAGCACCTATCAGCAAACCTATAACCAACAGCCAAGAACCTTTAACGAAAATTATCAAAACTACAATCACAATAATTTTGGAAATGATTAAGATAATCAAAGGAACAGGAATAATCCACAAAATTACACAAACAGAAACGACCAGAATAATAATTATAGGGGAGAATAAAGGAACAACTCTCAGTCTTATGACCATCAAAACAGCAATAGACCAAGATTCAATCAAAATAATAATAGAAACTTTCAAAATAATAATGGATACAATCCCAATGACTTCAATAATAATGATTCTATTCAACAAGAATATCAGCAGGAATCACAATACCCCAGAAACAATCGTCAATTTAACTATCAAAATAGAAACAACAACCAAAGTATTATTTAAACTCCCAATGGAATGAGCTTAGCTGATTCTTCCTACAATGGTATCGATAAAAATCAGTCAAATGGTTACAACAACTTCATTGAGTAAACACCCAATTTTAGACAATAACCGCTTCCTCAACAGCAGTTCAATCGGGGTCCAAGAAATAACTTCAATCAAAACAGTTATCAACAAGATCAGCCTTCTCCTGCATCAAATAATTATTCATCAAATAATTATAACAATAATCGTTCTTTTAATGATAGAAGGGATCGCAATTTTCAAAGAAACGGAGGTTATGATAATAGAAGAGATAGAAATTTCAATGATAACAGTTATCAGCCCGTAAATAGATAAATGACTGAAGAGGAGCTTATCGTCAAGCTGAGAGAAAAGAGAGATATCAATATCGATAATTATAAAGACATTAAGATCCCTAATCAGTGTGCTGTCGAAAATTCATCAACTCCCTATATTCTTCCAGTCAAAACTGCAAATAGAGGAGATCCCGTCGACCCCACTACTATTGCTCTCTTAAAGGGCCCACGCAAAATGGTACCAGTCAACAGCCCATTCGAAGTGAGAACATTCTTCTCGTTCCCAGAAATGGTGGGCAAGGGCCAAGTGGATCGTGAGCAAGTGATGGGATTCCGCGAGTTGACGAATGTAAACTTCTCCGATCTCTAAAAAAGAGGAAACTAGCTAATGAAAGAGATTCTTTCTTCCTTTGAAAGAACATTCCGATGATTTGGTATACTATAATAATAATTAAATGTAGATAATTTTCAAATAAATTTTGAAACAGAACAATAAAATTATACGCATACTCACCAAACATAGTGAACACTATCCCACCATTAGCTCAGAAATAGACCTCGCCCTCTATGCCGCCATTAAAATAGAAAAGACTGTCAATAAGTATATCGACAATACTTCGTCCAAGGAATTAATTTAAATGGATACTATTAACGATATTCAGAGTTACAGTAACTCATAAGATACACTATTTGAAACTGCCATGCAAAATATTACAAATTTTAAAAACTCAGCCTTTAAGCTGGAGAGAAAGATTAATGTGCTTGTGAATGAAAGTGAGTCACGCCCCATTAAAATTGAAAACAAGAGGATGGCTCGACACTAAAAGTCGTCTAATGAACCGGCAAAATTCATAAAAAGAAAGAAAGCAGAATAAATCGAGATATCCATTGATGAAGAGCGATCTTCATCTAATTTGAGCGATATTGATGCGAGTATAATAAAATTAGCTAACAAAATAAATCACGTTATCAAAGGAAGTGACTAATTCAAGCACAATCAAATTTAAAGTCAATCGTAGCGATATAATAATTGATCTCATCCAATTTGATATAATTCATACATCCAAATAACCAATTAATCTGAGTTCTGATAACAAATTATTTTAGATTCGAGTACTTGCGGCATAAATTTGTGTTATTAATTAAAAATAAAAATAATAGTTTATTCACGATTATAAATGAGATAATCTTTATGAATAGTGCATAAATAATCACAGCTGATCAATTTTGGCAAGAATGGCCTCTTTGCGAATAAAGCTGGTCATGCGTATGCTGAACATTGCTGAGTTGGGAATTATACACACCAGATTAATTACAATATTCATTTGCCGTTTCAAATGAATCACATTATACATTAACGCCAACGCAACTCCTATAGCAGCACACAGTCCGTAGGCTATCATTAGTGAGTCTCGCCCAACGGAATCGTTTTGATATATTTCTAAGTTTGAAAGAAAATTGGCCTATTTTACTTTCAAGAAGTTTGTTAGTATTTAGCGTGTGAATATGATCATTAGCATGTTATTCATGGTTCCTTTCACTTTTGGTGATAAGTAATTATTGAATCCAGCCCTTATTTATGTCCGAATATTGGATTAAAACATTTCTAAACTCGAACTATAGCCCGTTAAAAGTACTCCTGATTGAATTGAAGCGCATGCTGATTATGACTGATTCAATGAAAAAAATGGAATTGTAATATTACTGAGGTAGATAGATTGGCAAAGGCTCTCCTCCTTATTGATATCATTTTGAAAAACAAATGGTAATTCATCTGATTAAAAGTGATTTTTAACAATGGGACCATTTTAATAAGGATTCTTATAGGGGCCGTACAATTCTTAATAGTAAGTGGGCTGAAAGAGATCAATATAATTGCGTTAAATAAGCATCTCATCTGTTTGAAATTTTTGTAGAAGGTTTAGGATGTTAAGAAAATTTATCTGGTCTGTTGCCATGTTTGCTCTCTAAAAATATAGCATCACCCCAGTATATATTAACAATATTGGGCAGAAAAGCATCAATCTACAAGTATTTTACATATTATGTCTACAATCAGCCTGGTTAGATTCAGTTGTTTATACTCTGCATCCTTTATGACTATCGTGTCTTGATTATGAAATTTGTCTTTTGCTGATTATTTGCTCATGCGCTTAATTATTGCCATCTTAATGACTGATAGTGCCAATGGCTGTTTTAATACTTATCAGAGACTGAATGACCTTATCAACATCAGCACGGTCGATAAAATTATAAAGTCTCTTTATATCTCTGTGCAGCTAGATCATGTTGCAGGTGACAAAGAAACCGTATGAGACTAATAGCCCGACTGCTGCCATGAACACAAAGCCTGTCACATTAGCCGTAAAGTAGCTGGAGCCATAATCTTAGCTAAACTTCGAATATTGCTCGTAGACAGGCATAATAGATAGAATGCTATTGTAGTTGGATGTAAAGAAGGGCAAATCAGAGCTGTCAAAAAACCCCTCTTCAACCGCGACGATAAAATCATAAAAATTTGTGAACTGTGTATTAGTTGCGATGTTAAAATTACTGAAATTAAGTTAATAATTTTGCTGGGAGTGCCCTTGGAGATTTTTATAGAGGAGGTAGGTACTTTTTATAGCCTTTGAATAAATATCGTTATGTGCATCGTAATAATCAGTCAGATTATTAAGAATGTCACTTAAAGTACTATCAGGGGGAGAGGTTGAGAAGAAAGTGGAACCGAGGTAGGCCTTTGTAGTTGTTGGGTTCCTAGTGAAGAGTACGTTGCTGTAGCCGCTGGAGTACAATCTCAATAAATTGATGTACTCGTTGTTTAGGTTGGACATAGTCTGCGTGATGGTATCAACATCTGTGAGCAAACTATTATTAAAGTAACGAAACACACCAAGATTGATCATTATCACAATAAACAGTAGCGACTTTATAAATGTCACCTGATAGAAGTAACTTCGATAGTTTTGATTGTGAATATTACTAATCTTTTACACTATTTTAGATTTGTAGGGATTTTATATACGACAGAAGAACACCTCATGCGCATATTCCTCATGGATGTTACGCTCTTTACTTTGAGTTTGTACTATGCCTTGAGCCCGTTGCTCATCTTCTATTTTAAACTGTTTGAAACTTTCAGACACTACATTTATGACCTTATAGTCATGTTCTTGAAATTTAAATTAATGCTAAAGGTTTAGAGTAACCTCATTGTTATAGTTAAAGCGGTGGTTCTTTTTAAGAAAGAAACCTTCATGCACCACTTTGGTCTTCAGCATGTCATGCTTCACTAATGTATCCATCTATCCAGTAGACAGAGATAATTGAAACAAATCACTGACAAAGAACACCTGCTCGCCATTTAGCAACATTCTTATTCTATTATAAGCTATACCCATTAACTATCTTAGTCCGTCGTTGAGAAGATCGATTCTTTGGCGAATGGTGTTGTAAAGGAAAAATTGACTATTATCTTTCTAGATTTATAGAGTTAGCAACAGTTTTACTCCAGCATCTGAGGGAGGCAGCATGTAAACCATACACCTTTTAAGAACAAAGCAACCATTACTATGTAATAATGGTAACACAAAGCTACTATGCTCATCTCTTTCGAGAAAGCCCCGATAAATTTCTTCTAAATAAAGGTAAAAGTTGTAAGGGAGAAGAGATTGCACTGAGTGTGATTCCATGTCTATGCGTTAATAATTTAATTATCTCAAAAGTTTCAGGGACATTTTCTCAATTATTTCTCCCTCGAGCACTAAGGATTCGAAAGTGTTGAGGCGTTCAATTTTAATCTTACCCTCGAAAGCGATGTCTTTTCCTGTTTAATAGTTGTTGACTAGTTTGCTGATTAAATCAAACAGTCTTAATTCTTCGTCGATGGGATAGCCTTATAGTTGCTTTACCAATTATTGAAGTTGCTAGTGCAGTGAAACGATTCTGCAGAGTTGGTTTTCAATGTCGGGGTTGAGTAAGAATTTCATGTGAGCTAGCTCCTTCCAGTAGGCGATGAGTTATTAGATGAGTTGTTTAATAATGCGATAAAAGTTATGATAATACTTTTCTGCTTGGATGATATCTGAGATTTGAAAGTTAGAATCATTATTGAGATTGGCCAGCTGATAGCTCTTAAAGATCTGATGGGAAACCTTGTACATCTAATAATTTTTGGCAAAATTATAGCCGCTTTTGTTTTTTTGAAAGTAATCTATCATTTCCCTCATCAGCCCCAACACATTCTTTTTCAGATACAGACCAGCTGAGAAATAAAATAGGTTCATGTCAAAAGAAGTATGGTGATTCTATTTATCCCATTTGATTTTACCCCATAGAGCACGCTCCATCCCATCTTTCTTCCATTTTTGGAAAGGGGAATTGTGAGATTGCAAGGGAGATGATACTTATTTCAAAAAATTAGTTTCTTAAAAATATGTCTCATACATTTACTCCTCTTCTAGGTTTATTTATTGATGTTACCCTCTCTCAGTGTTTTCCACGTTTTTTCTGAGTTTATAGAAATTCAGTAACATTCTATCGTCTTATAAGGCGGAGCGAGTTGTGTGGATTGGATAAAAAAAAAAGATACCAATGCAGCAGCCTATTATCAAGATGAGATTAATACTACTCAGGTAAAACTGCCCATCAGGGTTATAGTTCATCTGTATGAAACACCATATGCAGCTACACCCCACTAAAGTATACAATAATTTCTAAGTTAATGAATGACTACATTAAAATAGCGTACCTACTGGCACCGAATTACCATAGTGGCTACAAATAGTAGAAAAGAACCTAAACTCATAGAAAAGATCACAAGTAACGGTGAAATTAAAACAGAGAGCAATGCATAAGGTCGTTTATTAATAAAGACCACCGACTGCAATATGTAAAGAGGAGGTCCAAAAGACAGTAGCATACGATTCAAATTTTAATTTCCACTAGCGCCTCCGCCCATTTTCCAGAAGAGATATATTCCAAGAATATAGTAAAAAAATTATACAGTGTAAACTGCAATTGCACAAGTGATGTTTCCAGCATCTACTATACCTTTAAATTTCTGCAAGGTACCAAGTTAGTTATATAGCCGATAATCGATTAAAAAGACAGTCAGCAGTATAAGCATAACAACCAAACTAAATATTGCTAAGACTAAATCTGTAATGTCCTAAATTAGGATAGATGTACCAAGAACATTGAAAGGTTGACACCAAAAAGTTACCAAGCGCCAATGCTGTTGGTGATGAGGAAACCCATGATGGTGAAGACTTGTCCCACTTGACATACAGTCAGGATGATTGGATGAGACTCACCTCTGACTTCTATCTCGTAAATAAGTTTAAAACCCACCCTCACAGTTTTAGATGATTTCTGTTCTTGCTACATGTTTAAGATTTAAAAATATGCTATCAATATTTTGTATTTTAAAGAGGTAAACTAGTTTAGAAATTCAGATGATTTAATCCTAAATCCAATCACTAATGTTATTATTTTTCAATTATTGCTAAATTGTTGCATTGGTGTATTGTTTCATTACCCAACTTATTCTCCAATGAGAAGATATTAATCTTAGTTGGGCAATTAATTTAATTAAACTATCTAAGATGGACTTGGGTTTCATTAACAAATATTTAAAATAAAAGACTCCCGTCAAATACCCTGATGAATGATAAAACCCCCATATTCCAGTCTACCTCTGGAATTCAAATATTTAAATAATATACATTAAAGAATAAATAAGCAAAAGATGACTTTTTTATTGTGATAAAGCATCAATCTTTTATAAATTGTAAAATTATATTCGAGAACGACTAAAATATTTAGTCTAGGAATTGATTCCACTGTAGACTTGATCATTTTTATTGAGAGAATTGCTTTATTAACTTTGGATTATATTATTATCATCTATAAATATTTTGGATATTAATTTCCTCGAGCGAAAATGATTGATAAAAGATAACATATCACATATCATCTGAGAACAATCAATAATTCAAATTGCACTTAAGTTTCAAATTCAAGTAAATGGTTTCGACGAAAAATATAACTGAAAATGTTTGCATTAAATCCTATTAAATGCTCCGTATTTTCGGAGTGCTTCTCAGTGAATAGTAAAGTCAGTGATGTTTTTATGGAACTAAATATATTTATTTAATTTGAAGAGGCTTATTTAATTTCATTAGTAATTAACATTTCACGAATAGAAATAAATAAATGGAAGAACTCTTATAAGAGGTATCGAATGAACATCGCATGATCTATTATTCAAGTCAACTCAAGATCATGGACATTTCTCAGAGTTTGCGCACGATGGGCGCACGTCTGACTTAAAATTAACTCAAATCCTTAACCACAGAAACCCTTGGAGTCTATTACATGCTTTAAAGTATTTTTAATTAGAGCAAGTTGCCGCATATTTATCAACTAATACGGCATCTTAATACCAATTATAACTCCGTCATCGCTTTGCTCTTAGAAAAAAACGCGAAACTAGCTCAAAATCAGGGGGAGATAAGTAAATTACTTTAAATTGATAAGAAAGACGAAACAATTGATAGTTTAGCTAACACCACCAATGCTGAAGGAATGATTCTTAAACAAATTAAAAAAAACAGGCTGGGAGGTATTCATCTCTATAACGATAACTATTCCAAATATTTGTAAGATCGTCGAATTTTATAACAGATAAAGACTGAGAAAGAGCAAAGACTAAATAAAAATAAAATGGACATTCTGAGGTAGTCTATATTAGCTGAGTTGGAACATAAAACAGATGTCTAATAAAATCCAGCTAAAAATGATTAAATAGCTTTGTACGTCCTCTAAACTAAGAATAAACTTAGTATGTTTAACTATGTTTCCTATGAACCAGAACTACAAGAAATCTTGACTTTCTTTCAAAACAGTCAGAGTGAAGCCAATAACTTTCTTGTGAAAAAGTCTAAAATCAGTGAAGAGAGTGAGGGACAATTTTCATTTGCGGATATTCAGAGAGATGTGCAGCTTAAAAACTCAGAGTTTAAGAAACATGTCTCTGATAAACTAAACCACTTTGTTTCTTCATATAAGGAGAAGCAAAAACAAATCGAAAAATATATAATTGAAAATTAGTTGAAATACAAGCTTTTACTCGACCAAAAGAAAGGAGTATTCTAAGCAGTACAAACGGATTTAGGCTTTGATTAATATGTTAAAAGGATATAGGCGCAGTCGAGATAGCTATCAGCAAAATGCTGTGCGCTTGAATCTCTAAAGAGACAGGAGGTGGATCATATTGAGCATGAGAATACACTTCAACAGCAGATTGTAATTAAGGACGGGCAGATTTAAAAGCTAAATTGTCAAATTAAGGATTTCGAGGCAACACTGGAAAGCGTTAAAAAAATGTTACGAGATTAAAAAATGAAGAAGACTATGGTCAGTATGAAGGATGATGGAATTCTAAAAACAGAAAGGACAATACAAAGATAGATGGAAAAAGAGTCGATATAAATATCAAAATAAAAGAGTAATATTGACTCTTAAAAGATGCTGGATGAAGTTTCCATCATGAGTTCAAGCTCTAAGTTGAGAAAAACTTCAAATATCAATCACTCATGGCGAAGAAAACCATCAACTGATGCTATTTCTTTGATGGCAGCCTAAGATTTGGAGGAGGGGGAGTCTCTAGATAGACACTAAAAGAAAAAAATAGTCAGGTATAATGTTGAGGAAAATGAACCTCATGAAAAGCTATAATCTTTAGCTAATTTATCCAAATTTAAGAAGCCTAAGTCAATGTAGTAATCAACACAAACTCAGACTTAAATTAAGGATTAAATCGTCACTTAAATTTACTAAAGGCCTTAAAGACGATTGAAATCAAGCAAAAAAATAATTATTTAAAATCCAATAGATACGAGCTAATAAAATTAGGGAGAATTTATACCTTTGCCAATTAAATCTAATAAAAAAATTGAAAATTCTCAAAAGATAATCCAAAAATAAAAATCTTAAAAATCCCTGAAAAAAATAAATGCTTACCCTCTTGTGCAAGTCTAAGAATCCCAAAAAAAGTAGATAATGTTGGCAGTTCAAAATTTTTAAAAGAAGGAAGATAGTATTAACTAAAAAAAGGATAATACAGAAATGGATAATAATGTAAATAAAATAAATAGTAGTAATAGTAGTAATAAGTCTGCCCAAGCAGAGTATAAATAATCAATACTACCAGTAAATAAAATAAATACATTTTCCAAACCCAAGGAAAATAAATAAATTGACACGAGCATTAATAAAATAAGTACTCTTTCCAAACTTAAAGAAAATAAAGAAATTGATATTAATATTAGTAAAATAAATACGACCAGCAAAATGAAAGAAAGTAATGAACCTGAAAAGAATATAATAAATAGCAACGAAGTAGAATCAGTTAAAAGATAAATTACAAAAGTTAAGGACTAAAAGAGTATTTTATCCAACAAGAAATCCCCAGAAATAAATCATCTCTCTTCGAGTGGAAATTCCTTAAAGGCACCTCAAATTCAAATTCAAAATAAAATGGTAGTAATGGACAAAGAGCAACGGCTACTGCCTCCTTCCCAAGATAAAAAATAACAGCTGAAATATAAAATTTATGAAGTGACTGAGTAGGAAGGAGAGCAGGTATAAGAATCTATGAGAACCACTTAGCGAAGTGGAAAGTTGCCATTTTTGAAATCCGTCCACAAACTATAAGCAGATATCATATAAAAACTAACTAAAGAAGCTCCTAAATGCTAAAAGAAATGGGAATATAATCATCTTTACAGCATTACTATTTTACCAGTCAGATACCAACATCAAAAGATGAATCTTTATTTGGCTGATTCCATGAATGAAAAATACTGCACTCAATCATATGAATATATAGATCAAATTAAAGATTAAAATAAAAACATTAGGCCTGAAATTCGACAAAAAATAGTAAAACTATTTTAAAATCTGCCCAAATTAGAAGGAATATAAAATCAGGCAAAACGTGAAAAACTTAGAATTTGGAAGAAGAAACTAATAAGCAACTTTAAATCAGATATTATTTCCCAATAATAACTATAATAAATTCTATTAGTTTTAGGATACAAATCATTAAATGGCATAGATTGTGTCCCATAGAATAATGCACCTTCTCCCAAACCAAGTGCCACCAATAGAAGCTCACTTCCCGAAGAATAATTATCCAAAAATGAATCTTTGAAGAGTTCTGTGAGAGAAATAAGAAGAGCCAAGCAAAGAAGTACTTTTTCAGAACAAAATGAAGTTATTAATTCGAAGAAATATGTCTAAGCTGAATTCGAATAGCAATTACATGATCTTATTCGAAATGAAGCAAATTAGAGTCATTTTTCAAGTAAATTTCATTAGATACATCAAAAATGCGGGGAAGGGCCTATCTGCACTCACATCATTAAATACTTCGAAACAATAATGAAATGCATTGAATAAAAGAGCCAAAAAAACCACAAGCAATCAGCGATTCAGCATGTCGAAAACATCGGGCGAAAAAATGTGGTTGAAATATAAGCCCTTTAGTTCTAGCGTCGAAACATCAACAAATCTCAATAGCATCTTCAGACTCATAATAAATAGAATCAAGGCCGTTAATTTGCCCATAAAAAAGGAACATCCTTATATAAAGTAAAGAGTAACAAATAACTAATGCTGCCTTTGATCCGTGAGCCTAAAGTAAATGCGGCTGCTAAAAAGTGAGCTTAATATAATTTGATATATGATTTAAGTTATAATTTTTAAATATAGGCTATCAGTAGCATTCTACCAAAGTTGATTGAGATAAATGAAAAAATAAGATCAAGAATACTTTTTGCGAATGAAATCAATTAATAGCATAGGCTTAACGCCTGATTTAGTGGCTTTTAAATACTCAAAATTAGATTTAGGATTTCCAGTGTTTTCAGATACTTGTCTGCTCGCCTCCAGTTGGCTTAAGACTGATTGATAGTTATTTTAAGAGAGGTAGTTCGTTTGTTCTTGATGATTTTATCGACTGATTTGAGCATAGCTTTGATTAAGATCTGCAATGTATTGATCAAGAGTATTTTGTTTTATCTTGTATTAGTCGGTTGCCACCTCTTCCTTCTCATGATGTCTAGGTTTAAAAAAGGTTGCTAATTTGTGTAAGTCTAAAGATTACTTTGGCTAATTTTATTGCAGTTCTTTGTAAAAACTATCCTATTTAACGACTTACACTTTTGATTCTTCTAGTCTTCTACTTTGCTTATAGAGGGGTTCCTGAGGATGGTTAACGATGCTTTCAGATAATAGAGGGCTGTTAATTTTGTTTTAATTATGAGGATCATTCAAATTTTGAAGCAAGTGACTCTAATTTGGGATTTGCTTCGCTTACTGAGAAATATAATGACTCTTTTTCTTATCTTAATAAACAGTCTCATCTGATTTGACAGGGGGAGCTAATAGATCTGGATGGACATTTTCGCCATACTATCGGACGAAATTTCTGTTGGTTTTAAATCTCTCCTTATCATAGAGTCTATTTTTTTGATTGCGTTTTGGTTTTTATTTTTTATAAAATCGATCATCCGAATCAGAGCTTAGATATTCTTCCTTTGATTCAGTGATTACTTATTATTCCATAAGTTATTTCTTCTTATTAGGACGCTTGTTTGTCTTAGAAGCTGCCCTTCCTTAAGCGTTCTTGATCACTTGATATTATGGGGATAGAGAGGAAGGGGATTGAGTTATTACCTGTGGTGGATTCGAGCCATTGAATGATCCAGGAGAAAAGTGAAAATGAATATTAGTATTATTTTGATGGGGAGGCTCTACAGTTTGAGAAATTGGCGATAGAGGAGCTTGTGGCTGTTGAGAAGATGGATTCTTGTTTTTCTATCTGTTCTTCTCTTTCTTTTTTTTAGTTGACTTCGGTTCTTATTTTTATTTCTTTATTTAAGGAATGATCACTATTTATTTTTACTTCGGCGGATTCTTATCGAGAAGAGGCACTTCTTGCTCCTTCGCTGGGGGAGGCTCAACTATTATTTATGGTTCACTCTTTTTTTCAATTTAATTTTTGATAGTCTCTTATTTCTCTTTTTTTTCTGGAGCTTCGTCCTCTTTTTTTTCATTTGAACTATTGCTGACCAGTTTAATCATATAAAAGATGCAAAATATATAGAGAACCAAAGCAAGAGTGCTGAGCAAATCAATAATAATCCAAAATAGTGAAACAGAGTAGGATGAGCATTTGGTGGCAACCTAAATCACGAATGATAGATAGTAACCAGTAGGAATGATTAATTCAATCACACTTATCATATACAGAATAGATATTGCATTAATTTTAGCCTGAGTAAACTCGATATAAATTTAGTTGTCTTCCAGAGTAGAGCTGCCTAGCTTCACTAGTGTAACTAAGGTAATTATAAATGCTGTAGTTCCACATATCACTGCGATAACTGCTCCTGCAAAAGAGGTAGTAATCGATGGATAGTTGTATTTAGTATTGAAATAGTTTATACCACTGACGCATGATAAATTATTAGCGGTAATGCCGAAGCCGATATAACTCCGCATAACCATGACCACTATGATTCCCACACTGATACAGACTGACAATAAAGCGAGAACAGTGAAAACTCGTAGCGGCACTCGTAGTTGTCCTTTCGTTAACATTAATAATTATAATCACTTTTCTATCTCTCAGATCATTAGCAACAATCTAATAGACACAAGTATTTCTCCCGATAAGTTATTTTTAATAATTATAGTTCGTCCTTATAGTTATAATATATAAATTCAAAATGGGCGAGCTAACCCGCGGCTAGCTAGACACAGCCGAACAGGTTTACTTCAGTATCGTGTAGAAATAGTCATAGAAGGGTTTTTCGATGAATAAGCGGCTCTTTTTGATGATATAAAACCAATTCATATGCTACCTCAGCAATCCCAAAACAGATTTTCCTCTCACCAGCGATTACATCAGCAAAAACGCAAAGATGATAGTACCCCTTAAGCAACTCATGAAGATTACATCAAAGCACGACGATAAAAAAATCAGCATACAGTTTTGGATATATGAAAAGAGTAAGCGGGTGATAAAAACGTGGATACTCAAGATGAACAGTGTGTTTCTGTTGAACAGCTGGCAGGAACTATTTGACGACTATTCAGTTAGGAGCAGACACAATACTCTCGAAATAAAAAATAGCATACGCAGTAAATCATAAAATAAGAATCAGCAAGATGGTTCTCCTCCTAAAATTTTTAATCAGATCGAAGGACAGGAGGGGAGGACGAATGAAAGGCAAGGTATTAGTGGGCCTGCTCGAGATAATAACAATTTCCACACAATGCAGAGTCAAGAATCACCCCTCATTAATAAACATATTTACAATTCCTCTGGGGAGAAAAGTAGTGAGTCTTATTTTGCCAATGTTAACTTTATATCTCCCTCTCCCGCACAAAAATTTTCAGATTCCCCAGAGTTACCTTTCAAAACAGGATAGGAAAGAAATGGTAATATAAGCATATAGCCTTCTTCGATAATAAAAGATCGTAGTTTATACTTCAAAGACTACAATTCAAATCCCTCCAACATGCATTCATTAGGCAAAAAAACTAATTATAAGAATTATTATCGCCCCTACATTGACGAAATATTAAACTTAGAGAGCAATTATCTCAAGTAAAATAAGATCAATTAGATAAATATCAAATACATGCATTTTATTTAATACGCAAAGGAGAGTGTGATGGGATTAATTGATAATAAACTTTAAAGTGTGAGATAGATGCAAAGGCGCAAGGAGCTTGCCCAACGCATTAAGGAAGATATAGCCAATTGGATCAAGTATGAGGAGCTGCAGGATATCACCATTGAGTTCGGCCTAATCTAACTTAAAAATGTTAAAAATGGTAATTTTATCTGCGATGATTCACTCAACAAAATGGCCAATAACAACTTTAAAAATTTATAATTTTTATATGATGTAATTCGGAAGGATAAGGATCTTATGCGTACCTTCTATGTGCCAATGGCTTGTGTTGTACAATATAAGGGCTATACTTGCTTTGTGAGCTCTAAAATTATACCCTCTGAGGATTAAGAATATGAAAACAGTATGATTGGAACAAATACGCAAACCTCAAAAGACTTCGATCGGTTATCAAGCCTATCCAGAATTGGGTTTTAAATATTTTAAAATTAAAAAATGGTCAAATTTCTACCTCGAAACTCTCGAAAAGATAAATTTGCCATCTGCTATGCAAAGACTTATCTGCCCTAATTGTAAGACAGCCTCATTCTAAGGAAATAGTCATTTAACGTTGTTTTTCCTTAATCTTAAAAGGAGAATTATCGATGTCAAGGCAGTAAGAAATAGATGGAGGGTCAATCTGCCAAAATATCCAATTATTTATAGGGGCAAATTAATAGTTTAAGTGATTTGATGAATAAGTTAGAGATATACCCTATCTCACCAACTGAATTATCCGAAATCTTGCATATGTTTGGTATCAATGTTAAGCATCTTTCGCTGCTTTACAGTAAAATAAGTCAAAACTACCTCCAGGGAATTATCAAGACAGAAGCAGTTATTCGTGTATTTCGCACCATCTTTAAAAAGAAACTGCAAGAAAATCTAGGCAGGAGTAAAAATCAATTCGTCAACGAACAAACAGGAAGAGAATTGCTGAATATCTTGTTAGGAGATCGCGAATAAACATTTAATTTGTGGAAGGTTGTCTCCCTGCACACGCAGATCTACTTTAATTTGTCAGTCGATAAAGCGGATGTCAACAAGGGGTACCTTTTACTTGGACTGTCGAATCGTCTCAGTATTGAAATCTTCAATGCCTACACTACCATTGAAAAGATATTCAAAGTTGACAACTTCGTTGAAGCTATAAAATTTCACCCCAAAGTTAAACATCCTGACTTCGTGCCCCTGTTTATTAAATAAATGAATGATGAATACGAAATAACCCTCAGTGAACCGCTTTTTAACCAAATGGTCGAATCATTTCAATTATAAGATCACCCTTTTCCCTCTTTTATATCCTGTCATAGTTATCTTTATAGTAAAATTCTCTATTTGTTTTCTTACTTTGTGAATCCTAACGACAAGAAATACTCTCACCTCAAAATATACAACTCACTAACAACCAGTTAATACTCTAAGATCCAGGAATTTAATTTATACTATTTCCAAAAAAAATTGATATAAATAAAATGGGAAATAAAAAGCGAAGCAGCAAGAGATCACGTCTTGATGCTGATTGTGAAATTGAAGGAGACTATTCAAGCCTATTATGGAAAATATCACCCTTTTATCTCCGAAATATATGAGCTTCAATCGCTTTATTATCTATAGATATTTGAATAGGAATCAGCAATTAACATCAATAAGTAGTCCCTCAGTAATATGATTCAATGTTGTGGAAACAACAACCGTCATCTTAAAATTTCTAATAATTACTATCAATTGGGGGAGGTTTACAAAAAATGTGACCGTTTCGATGAAGCTCTCCAAAACTATAAAAAAGCCAAGAATATTTTATAGATAAACTCCCATCAGAATCTGCCTGAGTATGCTCACATTCTCTATAAACTGGGACAGATACATCTGTTACAAAATCGAGATAACTAAAGCTATGATCTGTTTATTCATGCCATCAATATCTACGAACAAATCGATATATTCACCAACTGGGAACAATTAGTTGATCTATATGAAGCCCTCTATCGTTGCAGCTTTAAAATGCTTTCTTTTAATAAAATGCCCATAGCAATGCAAGATGTTAAATTAGCTGAGCATTGTGTTACGCAATTAGAAAAGGTATTGGCTGTCGAATTGGAGTTCGAACTATGCAGCGATGAGCAGTTTGTGAGAATCTTTAAGATTATCGTGGAACAGTATATCGTTAAAATTAGAAAGGATGATAAAAGTCTGTTGAGGAACTATATTCTTGAAGTATGTGATATTTTTACTACGAGCATTGAGGACAGCGGGCCAACTTATTCGCAATCGATTGTGTTTTTCAAAACTTTAATAATGGAAGGCAAATTTCTGGAAACCTTGCAAAGCTACATAAATGATAGTCGATAGATACTGGGTCGTCTTAAAAATGAGAAGAGAATAGGGCGTCTCATCCCTTATCGTCGAAATGAGTTGATTTAAGGTTATGATGCCTTTATGAAGTCCATGATAGCAATCTTGGGAGAGCCTTTTCTACTCAACATCATTAAATGATATTTTACATTTATTAATCTATTATTAGATGATGAACATATTAAAATGTGGAACATCATTCTAATCCTATTTGGTTTCACTTTAAAAGCTCAATTATTTCTGTGTACGTCCCTCGGCTCTCGGGATTAAAGTCGAGGCATCGATAAAGGGCTTGTAAGATAGAAGCATTTATCTTCTAATCTTGATATTATTCCTCGATTAGTTTTTGCACCAAATGGATTAACTTTTATTATTTTTTTAGCAGCTTCTTAAGATCACGGTCTGGAAATGCCAACAATCCAGTTCTTGGCGCAGATGATTTCGAGTGGATGCCACACTTTTGAGGAATCCAAACTGGTATCACAGTCACCATTTAAAGTATAGCAATTCCTAAAGACCTAAATATCGAAACAAATACCATATATCTGGTGCTGATCCATAGCTCATGAGGTCGATACTTTCATCTTCTATAATTGCGCGCATAATTTCCGGAGCTAAATACTCTGGAGGTATGAACCACTCCTTTTAACTCTTGATAATAGGTTCTATTCTATTTTAAAACTCGATGCTCTGAATGAGATGCATTTCTCTAAACGAAGAGAATCCCCATTATCCCAATCTCATGTTTTAATTTTTGCTGAGAAATAGATTGCTGAGGTTTATTTTATTGTTAACGATTTTGCCTTCAAATCTTTTCATAAAAGAACAGAATTATATGATAATTCTTTTTAGCTACTCGCAGTTGTTTGCAATTAGCTTTTTATAATATTTCTTTGGCTTAAGCACCAAAAATTTGCTTTCCATGTCCATAGGTTTGACTTTGAAGAGTAGGTCTTTAATACTTCTATTATTGCTGCTTATTAAACAGCGTGGATCATATTTATACTCTATCCACAATGGCTCAGCGCCAAGATATTTTGCTTTTAGTTCCCTCTCCATAATGACTGCTCCCTTTTCTTTGAAAGTTTTTATTTTATAGCTAGGTCTACCATTTATTATCACCATTTCTATTCTATAAATTTAGTTCTATATCATTACCATTTTTTCCTATCTGTTGGATTCCATGGTCTCTTCATTTATATAGGACACGCTATCATAATGACCAAGGAAATAATCATCATCTTTATCTTCAAGTATCTAATTGATGGGAGGAAGAATTGTGGTTGTATTTCTGGAGCATAATGATATGTTTTTTGTCCCTTAATCTGGAGAATGAGTTTAATTAGCCTCCACAAGTCTGCTCTCAGTAAGTGAGTCTTTTAATTAATCTATGACTTCTGGGGCATTAACAATAATTTTATTTCTCCTTTTTGAAACAAGAAACACCCTGTTCTTTATTTAATTCTTAACTTCTTTTAACTCTTTTGTGATTTCCTCCTTATTCTTATTCTTAAATATTTTTGGTATAATAGGACCTGAGTTTTTCATCATTTCTCCATCTTAAGGGTTATTGCTATGAATGTGCCAATTCTTCTCCTTCCTGCTTTCTTCAAAATACGTGTCGATTATATTCTTCATGTAATTATATTTCTTTGCACGATTAAAATATATTTCGGAGTCTCTTGACCCTTGAATGGTCTCAATTTACTTTTTGCACTAATTCTTCAATGGCATGCTGCTGTTCATCGAATGGTTTAAAGTTTGATAGGGATGTGATGAGGTTTAATTTAATTTGACACTAAAAGTTGCGAGATGTGGATGTCGCCTTAAATTATAAGATCTCATTAAGTTACTCTAGGCTTTGATCTGCTGCTATTTGTGCATTGACATCACAAACACCCTTTAACAAATATTTTCAATTATAAATTTATCGCCCATTAAATTTATCTCATACTATACAGAATTCTATAAGTTAATAATAGGGATCATTTATGAGCTACTATCACTTTTTGGACATTTTTGAAGAACGAGAAATTGCTGAACCCCCGGATCTGACTGACATTGATCCTTTGGAGGACATCATGTCCACTGAACTTGGAGCCTTACTTGGCATATCGATATTGTTATCTTTCAGGAAGTCATCTATTAATGGGCCCAAGTCTGGTAGGTCTTCTCCCAAATTTCTATATTAAAATAATAGGTACTTCAGAGATTGAATAAGAGTTTTATTCTTGTCCTGCTAAATTTAATACTAAAGCTGTGCAAGGTGAGGGTTGTCTTCTTTAACCTCGATCTTCTTCTTATTCCAGTTTGCCTGCATCAAATGAAGTGATTTTTCAGCCCTCCCTTTCTTCTCTTCTAGTTGATTCAGATCTTCATTTTGTTTAAATATGACTTGCTCAAGTTTTCCTTTCCTCTCTTCCAAAGTTTGCTTCTAAGATATTAATAGTATTACCCTATTCAAAGTTTATGTCAGTCTTTTGGCGTCTTGCTCATATTCCTGCTACAATTTCTTGAGCTAGTTTTTCTTCTTGAAAAGATTTTCACTGGCTGCATTGCATTGCTATTATAGAGCTTATTTTTGAGCTATGTCCGTTTTTGATACTCCTTTATTTCCGATCTTTTGGGCAAACTTTGTATTGCTATTTGCAAGAGCTAGATATGTATTTTGCAGCCCTTTGAGTTTCTTTTCGGCCTCATTGATTTTTCCACTGAGCTCATCTCCTTTCCTTTGAAGTTCTTCTCTTTCTTGCGAAGCTTTGATGACATAATATGCCTGAGAGTGTTCAGCTTCTCCATCCTAGCTGCTATCTAAATAATATATCGATTACGTGCTTTCTGAACCATTGATTCATATTTGATACGCAAATTTTTTACTTTATTTTTTCTTTCGGCCAATTCAATAGCAATTCTATGTCTTTAGTCCTCAATTGCTTTTTGTTATGCCAGCAACACATCTCTATGGACATAAATTTCCTTTTCTCGTTATTGCATGCTCATTTCGAGTTGATTCTTTTTATTCTCAAGGCCATAGACGTGATCGGTGGCGCTGTTGAGACTTTCCTTGATTTTTTTAATTTCTAATTTCATAATGTCATGCTGCACCAAAACCTCTTCTTTCTTTTTCGTAACTTTGCTTAGGTCTTGAATGGTCATGTCGTTTTCAAGCGACAACTCCTCAATTTGAGAGTTCAGTTTCTTCTCTGAAGCTTTAATATCATTGAGACTATTATCAACAGCTCTTAGGTCATCTTTGAGTTTCTTCACACTCTCATTTAATATTTTATATTGATTTTTAATGTCTGTGTTCTTCTTTTCAGCCTATTCGATGTCTTTTTGCAAATCTTTCTTTTCTTACAAGGTTCTCTCTCCTTTTGCTCGAGCTACCTTTCTCTCCATAAGTTGTATTTGATACTCAGCATTGTAAAGTAACTCTTGCTGTTTTTGAAATTCTTGATTGAGTTTGTTGATGTGCGACTGCAGATTTCTACAAGCAGCCATGATCCCCTGTATCTCTCCATAAAGGGAGGCTTCCTCCTCTCTTAATTTGAAGAGACCTTGCGTACTTCTCACAGATATATCCTTTTGCAATTAAATCTGCTGTTCGATTCGCTTCCTTTCTGTTTATTTATCCTTATAGGTTGATTCTGCAATAGCCTTTGCATTTTCAAATTTTTAAGCCAGCTTCAATTCATTCTTCAGCTTGATTGAATAGGCGTTAAACTTTGCCTCCTCAGTTTGCAGTCTCTGCTTTTTTTGCAATAATTATTGATTTTTGATATTCACCAAGTTCCGTTTGTTAGCCCACTCCGTAGAAAAGGAAGAAAGCTGGTTTTTTAAAATTTCAACTTCTGCTCTGAGATTGGCGATGACCTCAAATTCTAATTGTTTATTCTGATTCTTTTTTTCGCTGATTTCGCGATTACCCATAACATTCATGGCTTCTTGATCTCTATTGAGTCTTTTTTGATCTTATAGCTGACGCTTCTTTTCGTCCAGCAATTCTTTGTTTTGATTGATGAGATCTAAAACTTCACCAACATCTTCACTAATGCGCATGATGTCGTCATCTCTTCTGGCAATGGTAGTTGTGACATCTTGCCATTTCTAGAACAATTTATGCCTCTCGTCATGTTCTCTTTTGAATTCTTAAGCTGATTTGTCAAGTTATATCTGAGTAGCTTGAGTAGAGGTAATCTCCTTATCTAACTCCTGTTGTTTCCTTCCCACCTCAATTGTTAGCTTCTCAATTTGTAAATTCAATTCTCTAATTTTAGTGTCATCCTCCTTCCTATATTTCTGTAGAGTCACATGATCTTCCTATTTCTGCTTCCCAGTAATAGCCCATTGCTCTAGTTCCTCCTGATTCCAGTTTAATTCTAGCTTTATCTGTTCCACTTTTTCATTGACACGGAAAATTCTTACTTGTATGTCATTGAGCCTCTCCTCATTCTCGCCTATGACTTTATTGAATTTCTTGATTTCGCTCTCTAGTCTTCCGGACTGCCTTTCTGTGACCTGCCAAAGATGGTTTTCCGTTTCAGTCTCTTTGTTCTTGGAATCAATCAGGGCTTTGGTATTCAGCAATTCCTGGTCGACATTCTTAAGATGTTCTTCCAATATTTTCCTGCGCTCATAGTCCTTCTCGAATTCCTTATTGATTTTCTTTATATAGCGTTTCTTTTGCCGAATCTTATTTATGTAACAGATACCAATTCGAAGAGCTTTTTGTTCTCATCATTGCCGAATTAGGGAAAATCGTCCTCGTCGTCTGAATCCATGTTAACATTTTCCTCTTGTTCAGCAGGTTGTTCCTCCTCTGGCTCGTCCGGATCAATGTTTTACGAGGGGTCATCCATCTTTAATTCTAATTTTATTTAAATAAAAGCTCTTTGTCATATGATTTTAAAAACAATTAGCTAATTCTGAAACCTAACAAAAAGGATAGCGTAAATGGATGAGGCAATCAAGTTGATTTGTTTGTTAGGAATGATAATTTATAAGATGAAAAAAACAATATTTTAAAAACGATATGAAGAAGATCAAAATTGTGGAGTGGACAATAGCCATGATGTTAATAGGAACTGTGGCTGTCTGTCATTCCGTGAGAGAGATCACAGACGAAGTTAAAGATATAGTTCATGGATACGTCAACCAGTCTATAGCTGTATCAATTCCTTTTGATAAATGTTACAATGTTGAGTCAGAATTGCAAGCTAATTAAAAATTCATTGAGTTTAAGCCCACTAGAGTAGGTTTTCGCTCGATTAAAAACTATTCTCTCCAAAGCATTGCATCAGACATTAGTGTTTTTGATGAGCTACGCAATCCTCAACGTATCAAACATTCCCATTTACTGGTTTTTGAAGAGTATTTGATTATATTTCAACGGCCAAATTTGGTTCTAATTGTCGAAGAATAGGCGAATGGCTTTGCAATTAAAAATAGGTATATATTAACAAATATCGATACTTTTGATCAGCTAAATCTTTATAAAATGGGAAAAAAAGGTCTACTTACAATTTACAACAAAAAGTACATCTATTTGCTTGGCCCAGTTAATTATAAGATTTATACATTACGATAACCATCTACAATCACTTATTTACAATAATCTAAGTCAAATGGATAGTTTTTTGCTATTTAATTTATGAAGGGGCTCAGCTTATACCAATTTTTAACTGATTAAAAGGAAGCTCGCCTTACTAAGCGTTATGATGGCGCTAGTGTGGGATTAAGCAACAAATTCAAATATATAACTGATGTCAGCATTAAATTTTATGAGACCGAGGGACTTATATATGTCTTAGACTTTTAGATTGGCCTGGTTTAGTTGAATATGACTTATTTAGCTCCAAAAGCAAAAGTGATAATTAGCCATAAAATGTGTGAATCCTTTGATAGTATAAAAAGATAGCATTTTGTTCTTCTATGCCAGAATCAAGGTTTTAGTACAGTCATAAGAACTTATCTAGAGTATGATTCGAAGCACAAATAGATGCGCTATCGAAAGTTACAACCAATCTTCTTGGGAAGTTACCTCAGGCACATTAAAGCAACTTATTCATACTATCTGATATACTCTTTCAGCAAAATGTATATCAGTTGGAACACACGTAAATATGGGTCTCCATAATCTTTGGCACCGACCAGCCAGATTAATTTTCAGCAGCTATAATAATTGTTCCTGTATTAATAAAATGAAGAACATTTTTTGTTTACGATTGAGAAAGGAATTTTGCACAAGTACCAACTTAGTGAGGAAAAAGCTCAGCTAACTCTAAAATCCGATATTCCTATAGTTAAAATTTTAAAATTATACTTATATGGAAACTGTGAAGATCTGTCAATCGACTAAATATAAAGTGAAAAGGCGCAGACCTGCAAAATATCAAAAAATATTCTCCTGAAAGTAACTGAATAGGACTAACCTCGATAATATTTCAGCATTAATGCAAGTATCATAGTCATCCTCATCACTGTCTTTCTGTTGATGATTTGGATTTGTCTAAAAAAATACAAGGGCTTATAAAGATAAGCGCGGCGAGTAATGGAAAATTATCACAAATCCAAAATGAACAGCCAAAAGTATGCCATTTGATATTCTTGAATTACTTTAATTAAGGAAGGGAATTAAATTATTAAGGATAATTAATTGTAAATAATTATATTGCAGTATGCAGACCATAGATTGATAAAGCCCTTTTGCACTGAGAAGAAACATTAGAATTGTGATGTCTAAACTTTTAAGAGACTTTTTTAATGTTTCTTCATTGAGAGGATATGGAAATTCTCAAAATAAAATTTATACAATGGAATGATAGTGCTCGGAATATGCGCACAGAATATATAAGCACAATATAGGAAATTTTGCTCAGTAGATCGAACACAAAGTTGTAACTGCTTATCCGTCCTCCTCGATAATCATGAAAAGTTTATATATGGAATTATTTTGAGTTTTTAAAGGTTGCCGGCAATCCATATTCGAGGAGCAGTAAAGCAAATCTCACTCTGCTCACCCTAATATTCATTAAAATATTTAATCAAATTTGCTGTATAGTTTATGACCTAAATTTATGGCGGTCCTCGATAAATTAGAAATAATTAATATTACAATTTTCTTTCAGAACTAATGCAAGATAATATCACTTGAAGGCTATAATCGATAGTAATATCTCTTTACGGTTACATTAAGATATTAGTTCAATTAAAGGTAAATTCTTGGCTTGTGAATATAGCTTCAAATTAATTGTCTATGAAATGTAATGCTTGATACTTAATATATTAGGCTAATAAACATTTTAAATATGAATATGAATATTGAATTTTAAGAAGATCAGATAACTTATTATACATGTATAAAATAAATACATTTTAATTATATAACAATCATTAGAATTGCATAGATTAAACTCCTTTTTGCCATTTGGCGATTATCTAACAAGGCTTTTTTTATTATGTTTTCTTTTTGTTTATTAATGTACAATAATTCATGAACTTTATTCTTATAAATTATAAAAATGAATCATTAGTAAGAAATAGGAATCAAAGCATCAAAGGGTTTATAACTCATCATTTTTGGAATATTTATGTGATGCTTTTTATAATTTAGTTGTTTAAAGTGACTATTTTAGCAATTATAAAAATGGAATGACTTATATCCAGCCATTCGATAGAATCCTGTATCTCAATTTCATAAACTACATTGCCTATCAATTATAAAGGATGATAATATATTTCACTAATTGCAATATCATAGCAGTCTTACTTTTAATTGAAGTTTTATTGACATTTTCCATCATCAAATAGCATTAATGTTTATTTTGTCAATACTAAGCAAATTTGAAAATGGAGTAACTTATTCCTTTTATTGATAAATTATAATATCGTTATTTGATGCCATCTCTCAATCAACCCGATCGTACAGTCTACCCAACTCAGCACACGAGAATTTGCTTGTAATAGAGGATCATTGCTTTGAAACTAACACCATAACCAAGTATACAAAGGGGAACTTTCTGGGGAAGGGTGGATTCGCTCGATGCTACGAACTCATCTCGGATCAGACCAAGGAAGTGCTGGCTGTAAAGATCATCCAGAAGTCCAGCCTCATCAAGCAACGCTCCAAACTCAAAGTATTTAATATTCGATGCAGTTAATGAGTGAGATTAAGATACACCAAAGTCTCAGTCACAATAATATTGTCAAATTCCGACACAACTTTGAGGACAATCTCAATGTGTATATCGTACTTGAACTCTGCACGAACAAAGTAGCTCCTTCTAACTTAGACATTAAATGATCTCATTAAACGTAAGCGCAGATTCGTGGAAAGTGAGGTCAAATTTTTCATGCTCCAACTGCTTGAGGGGCTGGAATATTTACATTCACAAAAGATTATCCACAGGGACTTAAAGTTGGGCAATCTGTTTCTCAATGAGAACACGAATATAAAAATTGGAGATTTCGGACTGGCTACTAAAATAGATTTTTTCGGAGAGAAGAAGAAAACCATTTGCGGTACCCCCAACTATATTGCGCCTGAAATCTTAGAATCTAAAGGACATAGCTATGAAGTAGATGTATGGAGTTTCGGAGTAATTGTTTACACATTAGCCTATGGGCGTCCTCCTTTCTAGTCGAAAGATGTTAAAGAAACCTATAAAAGAATCAAATAATGTAACTTCTCTTTTCCCGAGACTGTAACTGTCTCTCCTCAGTTCAAGGCTTTAGTAAGTAGTATACTGCAAAAATAGCCTCATAAGCGACCCACTCTTCGGTAGCTAAAGGCGTTCGATTTTTTTTCAGCTAGTAACCTCACAAGACAACCCTCTATCTCCTTCAAAGCTCAGCGTCCTCTTTCTGCTAATAAATAAGATCGATAATTGTAAATAATTTTTTATGCAGAAGCGATAATGGAAAACTTTATACTAACAACGATATCGTATTGCATTTTTTATTTAGGGAAATTCCAAAGATGCATGTCAGAAGAGTCAGGACAAATTTATCGCTACTGATCGCACCAACTCAATTCACAAGGCTGTAAGAGAAGTCGGAAGAGATATGGGTAGAGCTCGCAGCCAGATGATACTGAAGGATATTAGCCCTAACACAGATAAATCTAAAAAATCCGTGGATTTGCCTGAATCTCCCTGCATTTCCGTAAAAAAATGGATTGATTACTCATCCAAATATGGAATCGGCTATACCTTGAGTAATGGTATGATTGGAGTTTATTTCAACGACTCCACTAAAATCTTGTCTCATTGTGATGATCAATTCTACTACATAGAAAGGATTGAACGTGAAGATATCACCAAAAAATATGGTTTTAGATAGCATCCATATGAGTTAAAGAAGAAAGTTAGCTTATTTAATCACTTTAAAGGTTATCTCCAGACAGAAGGAGAAAACCGTAGCAGTACCCAACGTCCAAGTGAAATGGATGAAAAGAAATTGGTGTATGTAAGAAGATGGTTTCGTTCAAAACATGCAGTAATTTTCCGGTTGAGCAACAAGTCAGTGCAAGTGATTTTTATTGATCAGTCCTAACTACTGATAAACTCGCTTAGTAAACATGTAGTCTACATGAACAAGCATAAGGAAAGATGTTAATATGCTCTGGGCGATATAATGCAGAGCGAGAATCGCGAACTAATAAAAAGGTACAAATGTATCTATGTAGATTTGAGTACACCAAATAAGTGCTGAACTAGATGGCTAACATTTACGAAAACAAAAAGATCTGTAACTGATTTGTACTGCATCTTTAATAAAATATCACTCGGTATGCGGGTGAGTGTTTTTATTGATAAAAAATGTGATATTAACAACTAATTCTTCATTTTACTGGATTTTAAATGTATTTTTATTGTCTTAATCCAAAGACAGAACTTTATAAAACCTCAATGAATTATCGGATTAAGGCAAAGAAGTTAGTCATTTGATATAACAGCTATATTTATCCACACTAAATTCGAAAAGATACACTATATTGTTTATCATTTTTTGAAAGAGAAGCATCATAATAATCTATCTGTCATGATCTATTTTTTCATAGTTATAATGATAGAAAAAAAATTAACTTTTTTGAATAGTCAAAGCAAAAGCAATTATTTTTAATGAAATTAATTGACAGCTGATCTAAAGTGATGAATTATATTTAGCAAGAACTGGATTATTTCCATCTGGCAACTGTCAAATATAGGAGGGTTTCTTAATGGTAACATTATATTAAATTACTTAATAATCCATTTTGCCAATATTATTTAGCCCTTGGAAGAAATTTAAATCCCTTGGTCGGTAGATATATCCATTTTTTTATATTCTATTTCAAATATATATTTATTCTTCTATACAACCAACATATGATCTTGCGTAATGCTTAAAATCGAAGCGGCTTAAAGTCCTCTTGCGCCATTCACCAATAAATGGAACCCTAATACCTGCCATGCTACGAAAATGAGGCAGATGTAGTCACCTACTAAACCCACAGCATGAAGATGGACCTCAAGAAAGAAGAGGAAAACCATCTTTTTTCTAAAGTACTCAACTTTATAATACAATTTCTTCAGGATCGTATAATGCAGGCTGAAATTCAGCAGCATATGAGCAAATATTGTAAATCAGGTTCAGGTATTTCCAGCGAAGGAAAAAACTAAAAACAACTGTCTTTCAAAAAGATGACCTTTGGCTCTAAGATTTGTTTTGATGCTGAGGTCGTGCGCCAATAAGAACCTGAAGGAAGAGCAGTTAGAGGAAACAATAAGAAGATATCTATCTTTGTCATGGAGGAAGAATATCCAGCCGAAGGAGATTTTGAAAGCGATTAGATTATATCTGAATCATCAGTGCGCACAATTCGCTCAATTTAAATTCCTCATATGGAAATGAACTTATAAACAATCGCTATCATATACGATACACCTCAACCCTTCCTTATTAATCTATCTCTATGTCTGTTCATCCGATACTGCTTATCAACTAGACGCAAGGTGCGCTTACAGGAGAGCTCTTGGGTGCTGTGTGTTGCCACAGTAGTGGCTTATAAGCTGTATTATGACTAGGAGGTTGAGGGCTTGCTTGACTGTTTTATGAATATTATGAAAGTGAGCAAAAAGGACCTAGTAGATTTGTAGCGGTGTTTTCTTGAAGAGATTGACTACAATACAGTGATCCGCAACTACGATTACTACTTCATACTTGCCAGATTCATTGGCATGCCTATTCAAGAGGAGCAATGATTTTACTCAATGATGTGATTCTCATTTAAAAAATAACGTTATTGATATAAAACAGATTTAATGATGAATATCTTAATAGATAAATAAATTTGTCTAAGACATTATTCTTGATTCCACTATTTCATAACTTTTTAATATAAGAAAATAGTTACCATATATTTAGTATTTCAAACAATCATTATCGGTGGGTTTTAGAATTTGCGAGAATCATCATTAAGCTGGCTAGCCGTAAAGGAACGCTGGTTTTCATGCTTATTACTCCTTAATTATCAGGAAATTGCACTAGATAAATATGATTAATACTTCTTCTGACTTATCAGATGATTACGCTGAGTAACTAAAGTATTACAGCTGATTCTTTATATTTTATACGCTTCGTTATCTAAATTTTACTTCTAATTTTTTAATAAGTTACTCAAAGGTTTTGCAACCTCTATAAAATTTTGTGTTACTGCTGATTTTTCCTACCTTTACGCTGAATAAGTAGACTAATACTGCTGAAGTTTTTTAACATTTACGCTATATTAAGCAAATAACACATCTATGTTTCTCTATGGATACCCTATATCAATGTGATTTATTCAGCTAATTCAAAAAATAATTACGCTAAGTTAGTATTTTTATACTTCTAATTTTTTTAGCTATAACGCTCAATAAACTTATTCATACAGCTAGTTTCTTAAAAGAAATACGCTTAATTGATAAAGATTTACATCTATTTTTCAATGGAATCACTCTAATTGGATGATGTATCTACAACTAAGTATTTCTATATTTACAGGCGGTAGCTTATTCTTCAGTAACGATACTCTTGATAATTGTGATTTATACTTCTAAATCAATGAATAATTACGCTGAGTCAGTCATTGTAGACTAATTTCTTATAAAATTACCCTGAATCTGATTTTAAATAAGGAATTCATCCTAATTTAATCAAATTTAACTCTATCTGCATTATAATTTATCTAAATTCTAATAGGGATACGAGCCTTGATGATGCGAAAAAGACTCATGCGCTTATCAATGCGAAGAGGGTGATCACAAAGAAGATAAGTTTCAGGTTCATGTTTAAAGAATGATAATGAACATAAAAAAGCGACCTTATTAATATCAACTATCGACTTATCTCCTGAAGGGTTAATAAAAATAAAATTCTTTTATAATTAATTTCCAACAAAAAAAAAAGGGCTCTATATATATTGCATAAAATGATTAGATATAAATCATTTTTTGAGCATAGTTATCTTATAAATTTATAAATAATGCTGCAATCTAATTTTTCAGCCATTGTGGCTCAATAAAATAAGATGAAAAGTCTTACAATAGGCAATAATACATCTAACACAACTCAAATGTACTTGTACTCACGTATGCGAGCAAAATGTGTCTTGTTTTGTTGAAACAAGCTCAGATTGTAATGATGTTGGATGTGAAAACGTTTTGACGTTTTATCATCAACTTGAAGTCTAAAGGCAGTGAAGTGTCTAAAAAATGATAAATATAGAATTACTAATAGTTTTTTTAAAAAATTGCTTTGAAATTAAGAAATGATTTGGATATTTTTATATCAAGGCAACATGATTAAATTAAAAAAATATCAGCAAAGTGTAAATTATGATTTTTTAAATGATTTATGCATCTATAAAACAAGACAATATCTGTATTTCCACATGTTTAATGTGAAATTGCTTAAATTATGATTATACATGAAAAAGTAGTTTAGTAAAATTAATATTAAGATTTAACACATGTATATTATCAGGTGATTCAAAATAAACTAAAATTCATTTTTAAATCAATACGAATCGATTTAAATTGTGCAACCATTTTTTTAGTTTCATATGTTCGTTTTTATTTATGCCAAGTAGCCTAGTATTCATATTTATAGTATCACCAGATTAATAATAATTTAACTCTTTGTATATTTAGTTTGCGGTAGTCAAATAAATCTTTTTAGAGTGAGAACTTCCGAAAATAAATCTACTCATATTAAAATTCATAAGACATATTATACCAGCGAAAACAAATTCAATAGACTTGATTATTTTTGCTCTATAAAATGAAGCTTGATTTATCTCTCACCGCTGCCATTCATAGCAGTAATCTTTAATTGGAAATTAATATTCTCAATGATGTAATAACAATAATCCATTCAAGATATTCATTTTATTTATCAACTCATTTTATTTGATATTTTTATTAATCTTATGAGACTGACTTCTTCTATGTTTGCCGAGAAAAATTAGGTTTGCCGCATTTCTGGCAAAGATTAAAGAGAGACCATTATTCCACCATATAAATTTCCTCACAACCGTATCGGCTATTTGAAACAAAAAAATGTTGAATGTCCTTACTGCGGAACTGGTATTCTCATTGGTCCGTAATTTTCATTTGTACTGACATCAGCACACATTTTTTTTCCTACAAACGTAAATGGATTCATCGAGCCCATAAAATTTTAATTTTGCATACCATAGAATCTACCGATCAAGATAGCAGATTTTCGAATTAACTTAAAATTTTCAAGTGCGTTAAGCTCAAAGGAGTAAATAAATAAAAGAAGTAAGAACTTGAAACCTAATGATCCAAAGCTGGAAATCTATGAAAGAGAGTTGTATAAAAATTTTTAAACCTTAAATGAAACAGACTTTGCATTGCTTCGACTTCAGGAACCACTATATTAAATTGAATCCAGGCAAAATTAAATATTTTAATATGGATATAAATATATAAACAAATTCTCTGGTGAACTTATAGTTTCTGGATATAAATTCATATAGCAAAAGTAAAAACCTATTCAAGTTGTTCAGGTAATGCATTCCTGTTCTAGCAAATAATTTTTAATATTAGATAAAACTATTTATTATAGTATTGATACTATGGAAGGGCAGAGTGGTTCACCAGTTTTTATGAAAGACAGCTTGAAATTAGTAGGCATACATAAGGGGGGAGCACACAAAATTTAGCTAAAAAAAGGCAGATTTTTAAATAAAGCTGTATTAATTACCGAAGAAGTATTTAATAATATAGAAGCAATGAAATCAGACTTGAAAAAAATTGCTGCTGAAAAAAGCTTATTACTCAACTTTTGCAATTTTGTATCTGACCCGTCAGAGAACAAAAATTAAAATTACAAGGCAAACTTCACCTATGCCAATGGTCATAGAGAATCAACTACAAGACATTTTCAGGAAAGAGATCCTATATCATTTATGGAATATGGATACTCTAAAATTGCCGACGACCTAAAAGAAATAGAGAATAAAGAAGCTATCTTTGATTTGGTGCTTAAGAACACAGTAACACTCAAATTAATTTAGTGTATGCAATACTTTATGAAGTGGTAAATTTCCATTAATACAGAGTACATATAAAATAATTCAGGCTGTTAAGAAGTATTTTATCTTCAATATAGAGTTATATCACTAACACAAATGTAATATTCAACTAATTTAGAGTATATATTACTTAATTTAGTTGTAAACATAATCCTATTTAGTGTAAAAAATGTGAGATTTAGAAGTAATTCTTAATTTATATAGGGTAAAATAATTTTTATTTAGAAGTAAATATTAATGAATTAAGAGTATCTCAAGGTATGTCAAAGTATATATTTATTAATTCAGCGTACTTCAAACCTTACATAGAAGTAGAAATTAATTGATACAGTGTATTCAATACTTCATTTAGTGGTATATATATTTTTAGAAAGCCAAAATTAACAGAAATTTTGTATAAGTTCACTAATCTCCGCTCATTAGATCTTTATATTAGGTAATCTTCTTCACAAATAGACACCATCTTTTTAACCATTAAGCATTTAACCAGTTTGTTCATGCATTAAACGACAGAAGGTTAGAGGAAATGAACATCTTTATTCCTCCAAAATACTAAAAATATTCAACAAAGGAGAGGGAGTAGTAATTTCGTTATCCAGTTGGACTAAAAATATAAAACTTAGGAACAATAAGCAAGTGGTTGCGAAATACTAGAAATGGGAAACAAAGGTTGATAGTATCAAAAAGAATCCAATCTTTTGACCAATTTATCAAATTTGTTCGTTATATATTCCCGTAATTATTTTTAGCAAAATGTAAAGATATCGATTATTAATTGTAATTTTATGAGCAAAATGCTTTTTGAATATTTAATAGAAACAAAATAGGCTAAATTATAATTATTTTATGGAAAAGACGAGAGAAAAGCGGAAAAAGAAAAGAATTAGAAAACTCAAAAGCAAATCAAGACAAAACAAGAAGTAAAATATAATTGATATGTATCGCTTTAATTCATTAGATTCAGGTTCGTACACTCTAATTTTATTTTACATAATTAGTCTTATCCTTTTATTATTACAAATATGAATTGGCTTTTTCAAAAATTGAAATATAATGATGCTGAATTATTCACATACAGAGTGTGGACAATTAAATACTAATTATATTATCAATTATCAATTCAGGAATGCTACTGGAATAAAAATGACTTTATACAGTCAATCAGATAGTAATTCATAGTATATTATTGCCTGACCTATTTGATACAGATTAATCATTTTATCCAGCAGAAGAAGTATTAATTTTAGAAAACTATGCGATGATGAGACAGCGCTTTAACATAAAAACATATAAATCATTTTATCATCTCAATTCCATTGTCGAGAGACAGTTTGATCTGTTCTCTTTCTTAGCTTTACCAGGAAATACATTCCAAAATCTCAGAGTTTCGTCTCCAGCTCCAGTCACTATGGTTTCGCCTGTAGGATTCATTGCTAAGAAAAGCACTCGACTTGTATGTCCTGTTAATGTAGCTAATTTTTGAAGGGAAGGGTACTTCCATACTATTATTTCGTTATTAGAATATCCATGAGTACTTACAATTTATTTTGTATTTTTTGAAAACATCAAATTACAGACCTGTGACCCAGTATCAATGCTATCAAGTAAAGTATTATTTAAAGTATTCCAAAATTTAATAGTCTTGTCGGCTGATCCACCTCCTGATGCCAATACTCCATGATTGTGAGGACTCCATGCGATTCCTTTAACCGCTGCACAGTGGTCATTATATTTACCAATAGGCATTGTACTATGTGGACTCCAAATAAACAGTTTGTTGTCATTTCCACCAGAAGCAAGCATATTATTATCCAAGGACCACTTGAGACCGCAAACTTATTGTGTATGGCCGAGATAGGTTGTGCATATGCGATTGTTTCTCTCACGCATGTCCCTCATTTTAATAGTTCGATCACGACTTCCACTCGCCAACATGTTATCAGCCCAAGCAACTGAACTAACTCTTGCACTGTGATTAGAATATTCATTAATTCTGCAATGTTTTGTGGCATCCCATAACTCTACTGTCCCCTTGCTCGTGCCAATTGCAATATGAGAACCCTGTTGATTCCAATTTAAACTTGAAATAGAATCTGGAGTCAAATCACAAAATTTTACTACCTTGTTATTATTTGCATTCCAGAAATACAAGCAAGAGTCTAAAGCGACTGAAAGGATGTTTTGAGATGACCATTAGAGCAAATTAAGGTAGAAATCATCTTGAAGACTGGGCCCATCCAAAACCTTGAAGGGAAGTTTGCTTATCTTACGATATTATGGATCGCTGCAGCGCCTTTGAAATTTATTTTGTATCAGTAGATGGCCATCCTTCAGTAATTGTCTATTACTATTTTAGCAGAGTCCATTTTATAAGTCTTCGATTTGAGTTTTGCCTGATTTTTGAGAAGATCCAAAAGTGAACATTTTTGAGTTATTTTTTTCAAGAAGCACACACCGATACATTTATTAAAGTGTAAGTTTATCTTCTTTGACATCTTGGCCTTTTCTTGAAGTTTGGCCCTCTTCTTCAATGCATGGAAAGCATGATCCTCCATCCATAGAGGTTGCCTTGCGAAGAGGTATGAACCGATCAGTTGTATGTTTATGATTCTCCTTCTCTTCTAAGGTGGTATTGCTCATCAGCGTGCTGAGATTAGCTACATCCATATCGAGGCTAAACTCTGAAACTGTCTTGTAGCGATTTTAGTTGTAGACCTCAGATTATAAGCTATTGGATATAGTAGAAGGAGTTCTGGTGTGTTTGATGGTTGGAGAAAAAGAATGATGTGGCGATTTGCCTAGAATTGTTTAGATGTCCATAAAATTAAAATTGACAATCGAAATTTTATTAAGAATAAAAGCTATTCTACTAAAAATAAATTTTATTCCAATATTTGTTAAACATATTATCTTGCTTCATAATACACAAGATAAAACTTAATTTCAACGGAAAAGTGCTGGCATTACAAAAATGGATGCTCGGCTGCTAATCAAAAATAATTTAATATCTTCAACTAAAAGTATTTCTTCAATGATTCACAAATTATACCATTAAATTTTATTTATACTTTGTTATCATCTCAAATAGATGATTGATTTTTTGGAAAATTTATTGAAAAATAACCAACTTTCAATGACAATCTCCCCTAATTAATTAATATCGGCCTGGTAAAAATCATAAAATAAGTTAGTTTAAATATATTTACTACCATTTTTCTCTATTACTTCAATTAAAACAAAAAACATTCTTCAATGCATATATCTTAAGTCTTCATCTCTAATATTTAATTTACCGTAAATTAGAAATTTTCCTCCAAATTAAAATTTTGCTTTTGAATAAATTGGTTGCTTTTCGTATATTATGAACATTTAACTAATCATTTGCTACTCTTCGCCTCTCTGATAGACTCTTAATACTTAGCTCGGCCATTGTTGTACTAAATGTACAGTCCCCTTAAATTTTTAATGCAGACCTTCATGCACTCTTTCTCGGTGGGAGTTAGCAACTTGTGTTTGAAGCTTTCTACGCACGTATCAAAGCATTTGGAGTTGAAATATGTTGTTAATTATTGATCTTACATTCTCAGCAATTATATTAATTAATTGAGGATGTAAACATATTATTAGCAAATCTAATCCTAATAGTTTTTATCAATGATTAAATAACATCTATACTAAATTTAACCAAATTTGAATATTACCTTAAATGATTGTTATGATCAGTCAAGATCAAATTCTTATTGGAACTAACATTATCAATCTCTTCTGGGATTGAACTTCTCGGTTTTTGGTTATTGTTCCTTTTGGCTAGTTTCTTACTCATTCTTGGAGTTTTCTTCTTTCTCATATTTCTTTTCTTTCTTGTCATTATCCCTTGGTTTATTTCGATAATTGTATCGATTCTGTTCAGCCAATTTGTTTCTTTTTATTCTTTAGGCTTGCCACCACAGATAAACAGGGAATGTCTTTATATCGTTAATCTTCAAGGCAAACAGAGCGGTTAATATTTCTTTTTTTTTGTTCTTAATTTATATAAAAAATTCCCTGTATCCTTAATGAATGAGATAATCCCTGTTATATTACAATTAGGTTAAACCAGCTTTAACTCTTTTGACTTCTTCCCAGCGTTTTTATCTGACATCATCAGTATTTTTCATTTCAACATTGACCCTCAGCAAACTTTTAGCGAACTAAATAAGATAACAACTACATAACTATTTACTTAATCTATTTCCTTTGCCAAATTGATGAAGAAGAAGGATTGATTCATATTCAACTTATTTCCACATGTTTAATCAACTTTATCATCAATTTTATGAAATTGTTGAAAAACCCAAGCTGTGATATAGCTATCATAGCCAGCTTCGTGAAGATTCGGATTTTCGAGAGTATATTTGCTATATTAACTATCTAGAGTTAATTCAGTGAATGTTATATCTTCCTTTTGAATCAATTTGACCAGATCCTCTAATCTGGTAGCGCCATTACAAAATTTTGGATTATTTAAGGCTATATATTTTGTATCAAAGAAGGTATTTCCTGATTTCATTAACATCTTTTTAAATTCGAAATAACTATCGGGGAGTGGTTGCACAAAACAATTAAATACATACATGAGGTCTAATAAACAGTTATGTCCGATTATATTTTTTTGACTCTCCCAAATTTATTGGAAAATCAACGAAAATCCAAAAGTGTCCTATCTTTCCTTTTATAAATTTTGCTCGCTTTCAGCCCTCGATATTTTTGTTAAGATAAAAGTATCTCCTTTTTCTTCAAGTGCAACTTCAATATGTGATTCTCGAATGGATTGATGAAAGAGAGAAATGAGGGTTCTTTGCATATGATAAATTTTGTCATATTAGAATATGTGGGGACTGTGTAATTTGTTTGAGTCAACAAGACTAACGGTTGTTAAAAAGTGACGAGCTATTTATTCAGATTCTCCCGACAGTCTTTCTAGTATCTATGCAATAGAAGCAGGTTTATTGTTGTGTTCGAGCTATTCCTTTTAGGATAATTTAATATAATTTATGCCTTATCGTATCCACTTGTTCCAATCCATTCCATTCTAAGCATTAAACTTCACGCACCCCAGCTGCATATTCACATTTTGATCAAAAGCAAGAGGATTTCTGGGGAAAAGATAAAAATTGTATGGATATATTTTCCATTTATCCTCGAAGATAGCAATTGATAATCCAAATTGCAGTACTTGATAGGTTTCAGCAACGTATTTTAGCTTTATTATGAACGACCTACCTTTTGGTATTTTTCAAAGGGAAGCAGGTTAATACGATCTCTTTCGAATTTTTAATACCTTAAACCGGTAAACTCCAAATCAAAAGAGAAATATGAAGCCTATGTGACGAAAGAGTACCTTTTTAATTTGTGAAATGATTGTATCCTTTACTCTTCCAAAATTTTATGTAGTCACGTCCATTACTTAATAAAAATAAAATAATAAGTTGAAATAAGTATGTATCAAGCATAATCTTTTAATACAAATTGTCATAAAGTAGAGTATCAAAGAATTATCAATAAAATATGGGGCAACAGCTTTGAAATATCTTTATTATTATCGATGAGTAATGGCATGATCTCATAATGACTGGATTGATGCTGAAGGATTAAAGAAGTTTATTTGCGCCTTTTATTATTTGTAATCTGTTGAAAACATTTAACTATATTCAAAATATTAAAATCCGGGAATATTAAAATTCAATTAATGCAGGACAACCACGAGTAGGAGGAAGACAAGATCATGGAGATAGTTCTAAGCTTCATGGAAGTTATTAAACAGGAATAGTTGCACCCCAATTTGCTGACATTTGAGAAGGAACTGTTCGACTCCATCAAAGAAATTCTGACCATACAGAGGAATCAACTTAAATAGTATCTTCACTATGATAACGAACTCGAAGTGACTCTTTCAAATAAAAATTTCAGGTACATGATCTATAATGCTGAAATTGAGAAAATAGACTACCTGCTAAAGATGTATCTAAAAATGAGACTAAAAAAAGTAAAATAAGTGTGATGTAGATTCAAACTTACTGCTTTTATCTCATTAAAAACCAGCATGAAGCAGAAAAATGCCTCTCTTCTGCAGAATTTAAATTTTTGAAGAAATATGCGGAGATGCGCTATCAATACTATAAGGACAATATCTTCAAGAATTTTGTTAAAAATTACAAAGACTTTAAGGGAATAGAAACCATCTTCTCCAAAAACGAGGAGATCTCCCGCGAACGCAAACTTTTTGTTGATACTAAACGTAAGGATAGTAACATATAGAATCCCAAATTGAACTGAAGGAACCGAATTTTAACGAATATGTATTTGCTCTTGTGCTGGCAAATCCGAATCAATTACGATTTGGAATTGACATTCCGCTTGCGAATATGAGCAGTGACCAGATGGAAGTTATTTCTCTTGGGACAATCATTTATGCTCCTTTCAGAGTTATTCACGAAAGAATATCTCCAAAGGATTACAAATTGATTTGATTTTGTTATTTATGGCACAGATAATAATACAAGAGTTCATCTGATGTTACAATAACTGAAAAATAGATATATTAATATATCATTCATACGGAGGTATTTTGGCGCGACATTGAGGGCATTAGTGTTTTATTTTCATCCAAACAATTAAACAAATACTATGGTACTTATGATTGCATGGAGTTTTCATAACTTTGAAATCAGGCTCAAATTACAGTTAATTCACTGTTTTCTGAGAATGAACATGAAGGGGAGTTAAGCAAATTGAGCACTATCCCATCTAAGTGTTTTCCTAAATATTAAGTTCTTCCTCACATCGATAATCATAAGAAGGAGTCAATAAACATTTTGGTATAACAGTTTTTGGTCCATACTTCTTTTGAATATGGAGTAGATATAACTAAATTAAAATATGATGTACTTGAAAACAAACTAAAAATGTGCAAAGTAATCCAAGTGGATAGTTTGGTTCCAGTTCGAAAATATTATCAGGATAGCATCGAAGATAAAGCTGTATTAAAAGACATATACCAAAAAAAGAAAACGACTCATAATAAATCTTAAATAATACTTTGATGAGAGATTGGGGCGAATTCCATTTACTCCGTTTAGATATATTTGTGGAAATATCATGCAACTTAGAATCAAAAAAAGAATCCAGTTTAAATTAGTTAGCAGAAGCAGCGGATAGATGAGAAGCCAACTTCCGTAATGAATTATGTTAAATTTGCAGAGTAATTTCTAAGGTCTTCCAAAAGAGGCTTCAATTTTATTATATACCAGTAGCATTAATCGAGGTTAAAGATTAGTGAAGATCAATCCAAAGAGAAATGCGGGCATAATAAGCAGAATTAAGTTATACTAAGTAGAATAGATATTACGGTATCAGAAAAAGCAAAAAAGAAAGTTAGCATGCAAAGGACAGCATCCATCATATTGGCAAGACAAAGAGTAATGAGCGAATAGTTTCCAGGGTTATCTTGTCCATTATATATGTCCTTGAGGATAATGAAAATAGCTGAAAAGGGAGTATAGGAAGTAAAGAAGATTATGATGGCAAAGATGATAATCTTCGTTAACTTAGGTTTTTTACCAGTAATTTACAGAAATAAAATATTATCGAGAATATTAACCTCTAAATTAGTTTTAATGTCTTCAGGAAGTTGATGAGTAAAAATTAACTTGAATTCGTCAATATTCATTGATCCCTAGTCTTCACAAATTAGAATATTGCTTTTCTTAAATGATCCCTAATTCTTATTATCCATTAAATATAAAATAAAAGAGTTTTACTGGCTTTTTATAGATTTAAATGCTTACTTTTCGAATTGAAAGGTAAAAGTGATGATCCCCTCATCAATATATTTTCCATTCTTTAGTTTCAGGGAAATTCTGTATTCACTATCAATTTCAGAAGGATGTGCCAAATTTATAAAGATAAACTAAAACATACCAGATGCCTGGGTCTATAGATTCTTTGTATATTATCCCTCATTCGCGATCTTTTTTCTCCACACTCCTTCGTACTCTTAGTTAAAAGTAAATAGATCCTTCAAGTCTGTGAACAAAATAGATGTCGATCCATTGCTAATTTTTTATTTGATAATGTTGCCTGTATGTTGCTCTTAGTGAGTGATCTTAGAGGCAATGGTCAACATGAAATAAATGCAAATGATTAAAAGTATTCTTTTGCTGCCATGGCGCCAGGTTGCATCACGTTATAGTTCGTTCAAATGATCGATATGCATCAAATTACTATTATTTATTAAAAAATAGAACTTATTAATTAAATATCAGTTTTACTGGAATTCGAATTTATTTTGAGATTGAACTAATCATTTTAGTTATCCTCTCATATATAATTCGCATATACTCGTCTATTGCTATCTTAACATTTATAGTTATTAAATGTGTTGAAATGTTACAAGCAATAGTATACTTAAAAAGAAAATATCAATTATCAAATACCATTTTAAAGATTAGCAAGCAAATGAAATAATTTTATACAAGAAAATTATTAATTTTCTTTATTTAATTTAATTTATCTGTTTATTTTTATGTTTAGTAATCTAATTTAATTTTATCAACAAAGCACAAATTCATTAAAATTAAATTTGAATTAATGGGAGTGGAATTAATTATTGACTAAACTCGAACATATTGACTAATTAATGAACTACTTTGACTTAAAAAATATGTGCATTAATTTATATAAAGATATCAATCACACCTAAGAATCAAATTGGTCTCTCTGCCATTTACCCTCATGAAGTAACTCGCCTAAAGTATTTCTGTAAGATCCAATGCCATGTCTCTCTCCATTGACAAACTCTCCTTCATAGCTTTCGCCATTTTCATAAATCATAACTCCATAATTCATTTCATTTTTCTTAAATCTACCATCAAAAGACCCTCCTTAATGGAATTTATAGTTGCCTATCATTTTCTGATCATTTTTCCACTCCCCTCTATATTCATCTCCATTTTCATAGCGATATATCCCATGGCCCTCCCTTTTTCCATTTTTAATCCGGCCCTCATAATATTAATTCTCTGAAAATTTGATGCGAGCTTGACCCTCCATCGCATCTTTTTTAAACTCTCCTTCATATTTTGTCTATTCCCAAATATATAACCCTTGCCCTTATTTTTATGATAAATGATAATTTCCTTCGAAATAGTTCCCATTATTGTAAAATACTTTTCCGGGCCCTTCTATGTGAGTTTGTTGCCAATATGCTTCAATTTTTGTTTTGTTGGGAAAGGTGATGACCCCAAAACCACTCTTTTTCCCATTGGCAAAATTGCCTTAATAGAGAGTGCCATTATTATAAAAATAAACTCCTTCTCCGTTTTTCTTTCCCTTACTCCACATTCCCTCATAATTATCACCATTGGGATACGTCATTTTCCCCTTTCCTGATTTTAGATCATCTTTCCATTCACCTTCATAAACATTACCATTAAGATAATAGTATCTACCAAAGCCTTGTTTACCATTTTTAACGATTCCTTCGTAACTCTCCCCATTTTTAAAAATATAAGTTCCCTCTATCAATGAATTTTCCTTCCAGCTCCCAAAGTATATATCTCCATGTGTATAGACATATATTCCGAATCCTGATCTTCTTTGAGTGATTGTGTCGACTTATCCATAGTAGACACTATTATCGTAGTACTATTTTTTAATGTAGTTCGCATTTGATTCTAAAGATATTATCAATCTTTATAACTTTTAAAGAATTTTATAATTGCATTTGATCTGGGTTAAAAGTTTCTATTTAGGAATCACTAAATTTTGAGTTTTTAATTGAGCAAGGCCTTTATCAAAAATTTTACTATCAGCTGAAGTAGCGAGGTTAACTGTTGCTATTGTGGTTTGTGAAGTGACATTTTTTTTTACGAGGCCATAATCCTATTATCGAAGTGAATCATCGTGTTTGATGTATTATTAAATAGGATGAATCTGAGTTAAAGTATGATTTGGAGTTTCATAATAACGTTCATCCAGACCCTATATAGCTGTTGTCGTTTTGATTTGCCCAATGCATAAAGTTTCAGATTATTTTTCAAGTTCCTCCAAGCCTATCCTTTGATTGACAGGGTTGATCATTTTTGAGATAAGTTCGATATAACTATTCAAAATAGTTACATTTAATTTTTTGATAACTAAATTGCTAATGTTATACATTCGATCTTTTGCGTGACAAGAACAGTATTAAACTTAACTGTTGCACTATCTTGAAATATTAGATAGCTTTTATGTGAGAGATTACTTCTAGCTAAAGGTCGATCCTTTATGAAACCTTCTCCAGTGATTTGATTTTAGCTTTCGCACTCGTATATCAAATCTAAAAGAATTAATCCCAATTAAAAAATGGCTTATTCACAATTTTGGCTCTCATATTATTAATTCCTCAAAATAGCGGCCTCGACTCTCTCAGCAGAAGAATATACTTTTATCCTGCATAAATAAATAGGTACCCTTCCTGAATTTTTTAATAATTCTTTTCTCTCTCATCATACAATATTTTAAGTTTGTACTGATTATCCTCTATGTAAAATAAAATGTTGGTCGGTATAAGTTCCTAAAGCTCTATTCCCATTCCTTTCGCATTATCAATGACCTTCAACATTTACTTCAGGATTATTTGGTAAAACCTTTAGTGATTATCGGTAAATTAAGGATTCTAAATGAGGATAATTTAACGCTATCCAGTTATTATAAAGTGAAATCGTTGAATTAAAACGCAGCTGCAATATCACCAGTTTATTAGCTTTTACAGAAGGCGACTAGTTTGCATATACCCTCGACTTCTCCTAACTTTCTATAACTTTACAAGTCTAAATAGGTGTGATGGTACTCTCCAAAACTGCTTCTTCCTGATCGACCTCCGCTGCAGCATAATCTTTAACTGCTACTTTTTTTCCATTGAGCTTATGATCTTCGCAAATGGTATAGAGACGTAAATAGGGGTCTTCAACTCTAGAAATTACTTTAAAACGATTCCAGAATTCATTATATGAGAAGCTATATTCTTTTAAATCGGGAAGTATTTGATATCGATGTGTTGCAAGATCCATTGAGTCTTCGATTAAATATTATAATTCAATCTCATAATTCAAAATATATAAACCAATTGAATCATAAAGCAAATAGATTTCCTGAATAAATTATTAGTGGTTACGTATCTTTCAAAAAAAAAAATCATAAGAGTTGTCGAAGAATTTTGCAAGGGATTTTTAAAAAATGGTTTAATAATTTTGTAAGTCCATATTATCTAAAAACGACCATATTTACTTGTACTGATTTTATTTTTCACTTTTTTTTATCCCTATAAGGTAATTAGTACAATTATCAATTGAAAAATTAGGTTAAACGATTAATAGTCAAACATATTCAAAACGCCTTTCTATAAATATGATGTCTAGTAGTAAAACACTTAATATTCATTTTAATTATTTTTTATTTATATAAAATTGACTGAGAAATGATACACATCCATAAGATATCCATAAAACGCAGAGAATCATTAATAAAGCAATATTTTGAGTGATAATTGATTAGGAATAGTAGCTCAGTAGTAGAGCGTGGGATTGCAGGTCCTAAGGTCACCGGTTCGATTCCGGTCTGTTCCTTTTTTTACTCGGTCTCTAAAGCATTGATCCTATAAAAATATCATCTTTGAATTGTTTAATAGAAACGAATTAAACCAATGGACAAGTTTTTTTGTGATTTTAAAATTCCTTCCTTTAATACTAAATACTAAATTCTAATATATGCTTAAGCATCAAGTTGGCATGAACAAAAAGTAAACTGCTTAAATATGAAATTATGCCTCTGAGAAATGCCTTTCTTTCTTGGGTAATCCAGTTGAAACAATCATTCATTCATTATAAAAATCAGTAAATAAGTCATTTCATTTAAATGGCAGAAGTTTTACATATTCAATCCTTTCCTCCGCCGTTTCGCTTATTTCAGGCTCATTAAATTTTTTTACTTGGCTTAAGTAAAGCTTTTTACGATTTCTGAAAACTAGATCAACCGTCCCTTCGAAATATCTCTTCTTTTCCAACGATTTTTTCGTATTATCTTTGAGACTGACACTTCTTGCCTTTGTAACAAGTTCATCCAAAACAGGACTCTCTTTATTACACATTAATATGGCATACTGCAACTATTCCTCCAAACTTTAATAATTATCTCGTTGCGAAGTTGATCGATTACCTTTCTGTTTTGCATCTTTTTTTGTGTTAGCTTTTTGAATAAAATCATTAAAATAGTCCAGGCGAGGACAGTTAAATTTACTTATCTTTTTAAATTGCTATTTCAGAAGCTGAAGTTTCAACTCTGGTAGATCTTCATGCAGATACTTGGGTATGCTTTTCCTGGTGGGTCGAAAGACAGTGTTCCAATTCTCCCCATCATAGTAGCGTGGGAGTGGTAGTTTATTCATTATCAACGTGTTCTCCATCAATAAAATAATTCTTGAAATCTGTAATTATAGGTTTTAAAATTAATTTCTGATCAAATCAATGAGTAACATCAGCCCTCCTCGTTAAAAAGCAAAAGAAGGATCTCAGATTAAGGCTCTTTTTTTGAAGAATGGGCAATTGCAGGCTAAACAGCCTTGCACAAACATCTGTCAGATCATAACTCCTGTCATATGCCTAATTTTTACGTATATGATCAAAGAGCTGGCAACTTAAAATTTGCCTCCGAGTTCTGTTTTTGCTGATAACTCCTATCCCTATATATTCGAGAACTATGTCTTACTAGATCAGTATAGCAAAGATATCAAACACCCATCTAATCCTGCAAGAAAAAATACCCTTTAATGGTATATGGTTGATTGTAAACAACCAGGATGCGATTCTGCAATTCTAGGATAGTATGATGGTAATAATCCAAACATAGGAAATACAACTATCTTGGGATTAATCCCTAATTTATAATATAATCGTGCAAATTATACGCCAAATTACTACAATAATCCAAGTTAAAGCAGCTGGAAGTATCTTCCATTCTTTTAGCAAACCAAGGATATTAATGCTGATTTATTTGTAAGACTTAATACAATCTAAAAAAATAGCTTTTAGGCTATTAAAGATGGAAGATAAGGACTCGATTACCTTCCTGATGGAGCTATCACATTTCAAACACTATCAAAGACAAATCTAAAAGCAAAATTGCAAATTAACGATGTTCGAGAGACGGGTCTTCACAGAAATAATGGTGTGTCTTCCCTTGTGTAGACTAGATCTTTGCTTGCTGGAGGAATGGCGTCTATTAAGGATATTATTTCTGCATATGGATTCCTCAATCTGCAACATCTAATCTCGGCTTCATATATTAAGTATACGACTGACAAAACTGTGCAAGGAGGATACGTATTTATGAGAGATACTGAGGGCAGTAAATCTTTTGTTGACAGCATCATTAACACTGTTTCGGCTTTAATTTTTCCTCTTTCTTTGAGTTTGCTCTTTCCTGTGATGCTGTATGGATTGGTGCTCTAAAAATAGTAAAAGCTCGTTCAAATGATGAAAATGAATGGTATGCGAATTAGTAATTATTGGCTTGTATATTTTATCTTCAATTTTATTCTTTGCTTGGTGACCAACGTCATATTCTTTTTATTGGGGGCTTTTGTTTTAAAGACTACTTTCTTTAGGAAAACCTCACCTGCTCTTTTGAGTATCATTGCAATCGGATGGTCTCTAGCTCAAATTGGATTGGCAGCTTTTTGCCAAACTTTCCTCAGTAAGGCTAGGAGTGCTAACATCATCGGATATATAGTAGCAATATGGACAATGATGATCGCTTCTACCCTTAATATCGGAGCCTATCAAGTTCCCACACAATTTCCTGGATGGCTTCAGGCTCTTGCTCCTTTTGCTTTTAACCGGTTATTCTATCTCATGTTGATCAATTGCTCAGACGCAGATTGCTACAATACTTTATAGTAAATTAGCCCTTAAATGAAAAATTGTATTGTTGCTCTATACATGGGATTTGTTGTCTTTTTCCTCTTGGGAGCCTATTTGATGTAAGTCTTGCCTCAATAATATGGAGTTCGTCGTCACCCTCTCTTTCCTTTCATTGCGCTTAAAAATTTGATCGCTGGTAAGAATAAAACAACATATACTCATCCTGAAAAAGATCGTTAACTAAAAAGATACATGGAATAAAATGAGGAAGATTTATTAGCGAAGGCAGAGCGGGAAAAAATATCTCATATTATGGAGGTTGATCCTTCCACTCCTCTTATTATCAATAATCTCAGAAAATTATATCAAAAATAAGGATTTAAGGGTCCTTATCCAGCAGTGAAAAGCTTCAATCTTAGGGTAGAGGAAAAGGAAACTTTTGGCTTATTAGGACCAAATGGAGCTGGCAAGACCACCCTGATTTCCATGCTGACTGGTATGGTCACTCCTAATTATGGTAACGCTTGGATTGGAGGGTTTGATATTCAAACCAATGTAAGCAACGCTCAACTTCAAATGGGAGTTTGTCCTCAATTTGATTTGTTATGGCCTCAACTTACAGTGGAGGAGCATCTCAGATTTTACGCTAGATTAAAGGGTATTCCTAGCAGTTAACTCGAGATTCGAATTAAATAAGCTATATCATAAGTCCATTTAACTGAATTTAAACATTTTGTCTCATCTTCACTTTCAGGGGGAATGAAGAGGAGACTATCAATAGCAATTAGTTTAGTTGGAGATCCTAAAATTGTATTTTTGGATGAACCTTCCTCAGGCCTCGATCCTGACAACCGTCGACAGATTTGGTAGGTTTTGGCTAAATGCCAATAAAAGCGTGCTGTTTTTCTTACAACCCACATGATGGAGTAGGCAGATGCTTTGTGTCATCGAATAGGCATTATAACCCATGGAGCTTTGCGAACAGTTGGTAATCAGCTCCGGCTAAAAAAAGATTATGGTTAGGGATATCGTCTCTCTCTTTCTCTCTCCTCAATCGAGAAACATCTTATTTCGCCTGAGGCTATTAATCTTTCTTAGCAAAATCCTAACTTAGAGTAAGATCAATAGAATGAGATGAATCTTAGAAGATCAATAAGCTAATTCGTCCAACATGAACACTTAGGAGAGCATAAGAGAGTTGAATTTGGTATAAAGAAAATTACTGACTACATCAGCAATCTGTTTAGCGGATCGGTTCTCAGTAGAGTATTGGGAAATTCTCTTATTTTTAAAATTCCATCTACCCACAAGATATCTGAGATTTTCATAATGATGAAGTCAGCCTAACGATAGCTCTAAATTACAAATGTTGCCATTACTGATAGTTCTCTCGAAGATGTCTTTATTACCGTCGTAAAAAAATATGACAAGATATTAGATGATGAAGAAACTGGTGAACTTTTATTAGTTGAGATTCCACCTACTGAAAATGAGATTGACAGTGAGGAACTAAAACGAGAGGGTTCCTTTCCTTCCGACTAATTATCTCCTCCTCCTCCCACGCCTCCGAAAATAAAATAACCAGAATAGTAAAAATTTGGAAGTGTAATGTCAAAAAATAGATAAAGTGTTCTATCAGAGGATGAAGTCCGTAAATCTAAAAATAGTGATGAATGATTGATGAATATCTATCAATTCAATAAATTTGACTACAATGATCAAAGAGCTGAGTTTAATTTAAAATTGAGGATTTGCATGGATCTGTTTTATAAATTTATATATATACATATGTTTATCATAGATTTCCTTCTGATTGATCTTGATTTTTGGAGGAATAGCAAATTAGATGCCCATATTATAAGCAACGCATGCAGCGAATGTTTTAGCTGGTATATAGATAATCTGAGTTGAACATTTGCTTGATTGGCTCAATTCCTTTGGTGAGAAAACAGCATACTCTGCTGTGTTTACGCTTGCAATCTTGACAAAAAGGACCAACTCCAGCCGGACACTAACTGATTACATGCCCAAACTAGTAACATTGATAGCAGACTGTTCTTTGCGGGCATCTTTAGCTATAATGATCAGTTCCCAAGCAATATTGGCAGTTAGGTTGATCGATGCAAGCAAAGTTGTGATGTCCCATCTTTTTGCATCTAAAACATCTAATATTATCTTTAAAATATCTGAATTGTTGGTCATCTTTCTATGCTGATGACTATTAACTAATTCCTTCTTCGATTTAGTTTGTTTGGGCAAGCGCAACAGAAAGTTTATGAGCATCTTATACTTTTTGAATCAAGTTGCTGGTTTGGGTTTTTCTTATTGTTTCGGAACCAAGTACTTGATAAGTATGAACATGATAGTGCGTTGATTTTCCCTGAAGGGCGTCATCACTCCGAACTACTGACAATCCGTTTTGAACGTGAGATAGTTCCTCCAGTAATTATTCTATGAGCATAAGTTTGTCCTCTTCGGTAAGCCGATACTCCTATTCATTCATGACTATATGAGCTTATAAGCAAAATATATATTTACGAACATATTTAGAGGCAAAGAATCAGATTAACAAATCAATGCATTATTTTATATTGAACAAAATTTTGAAGGCTAATTGCCCTAAAACAATAAATAAATGTGCGAAAATTGAATAATTGCGCAATTTGAAATAAAGTTATAGCTTCAAAATGCTAGAGCACTTACAAGTTTTGCCAATCTCTTTTGTATATAAACTAATAAATGAATATTTTAGCTACCCTTAATAGAATGTTTTAACATTTTACGTTGTTATTTTTTCTATTTTGTTGTAATCAAATATCTTTCAATTTCATTGGTAAACTTTATGAATGGTGTCGTATTCAAAGATGCGCTGATTTATTGTTATTATTAATCCTAAAATATTTGAGATAATATTCTCATAAACAGGGATAGTAGTAGAGAATTAATATCTATTATTTCATTGCCAATTGAAAGATTTAATTATAATTAACTTGAGATGGGCTGTGCAGATTCTACTATTCACGATAACTCTATTTACTCTCTCCTCAACGAAAACACCAAGGAACATTTCAGAACCATCATATCCGAAGACGACATTATTAGTCTCATTGAACTATAGAACACTACAAGTAGCCATCTTATAATTTTAGACTACCCCAATTGCTTATAATTGTCAGATAGTGGACTGTTCTGGACTACTATTCATTTTTGCTGCAGATTCGATTCACCTTGTTGCCTCGACTATTTCCTTAAAAAATGTTATGTCCAGAATATGAAACAGTATTTAATTTTTATAAATCAACCAACTGTTGAGGGTTTTACCTGCTTACATTTATGTGGAATATGGGGTGCGATGAACTGCTTCATTCTTCTGATCAAATATGGAGGATTAAATTTATCTTTAAAAGACAAACTCGAGAGATCTATTTTAAATATTATGGATGACTATGATAGGTAGTAAATGAAAGAAATTTTAGTAGCTCTGCAAGCACACTATGGTACTGTGACTCGTTGGAATTTTTAAAAATTGGAGGAATTAACTGATATCAATTTAATGAGGGATCCTACTTATTTTGAACAGATCGCCAAAAAACTTCTGGATATCACCAAGAAAACCTAGCAAAACAATGAAAATGGAGCATTGTCAGGCGAGGAACAAAAATTAAGGGAATAGAAAGGAAAATTGTAGATCGAGAAAGAGTAGATATGGCTTAAAATATCAAAACACTCGAAAGAAGAAGCTGAGATAAAGGATAAATAAATCAAAATAAATGTAAAAACTGATATTGAGCCTGAAAAGCCTCATATTGGCACAAAATAGCAAGAGGAGTTGACTGGCAAAATGAAGATGAAGGAATGGTAAGTGCAAAAAGTTAAAGATCAGTTAGCCTATCTCTCCATCAGATAAGCTAATAAAAAGCTTATAGAATAGGTTTAAAGAGCATAAAAATATCCAAGGAATATTGAAAATAATCTATCCAAATTAAATGAGTTCAAGTAATCTGTCCTCAAAAATAAATAAAACAGACAGTCCAACGACAACTCTATTGTAAATGTCAGAGTCCAATCCAGTCGTTTTAGTTTTGTCAAATCAACGAGATAGTCAAAAGTTAAATCATCTAAATTTTAAAAATAGTTTCTGACTAAAACTCTTGCTTCCAAAGAAATGATTAATTTTTATCTCCTACCTGAAAAAATACAAAAGAGATATCAATAAGCTAAGAAAATAGGCTTTTTTATTGATTAGGAATTTCCTCATAGTGAAAATTCTCTAGGGGGACCTTAACATCAATCAAAGATTTATCTCTTTCTGTCGTCATTGGTTTGGCTTCGCCCAACAGTTTTTCTATGTGATTAATTCAAATTGTTTGAGGGTATTGATCCAGATGATATTAAACAGGGCCAGCTAGGAGTCTGTTACTGTTTAGCAGCAATTTCAGCCTTGGCTCGGAATCCTTAGAATATAAAAGTTATCTTTCAATTTTATGACTTGGAAATTGGATTCTACGTTCTTAGATTTTATACAAATGGGAAAATAAATTATGTCGTTTTGGATGATTACTTTCCTTGCAATTCATCCTCTAAGCAACCTCTTTTTAGCAAACCAATAGGAAATTAAATATGGGTTTTACTCATCGAAAAAGCCTGGTCAAAGATTGTCGGAGCCTATTTCTCGGCGTAACTAATGACTCCTGATAATTTTTTATAAGACTTGATCGGTTGTCCTACTTATGGTGGATGGTTTAAAAATAAGGCATAAAAGATGAAAGATATAATCAATTATTATTCTTTGAACTTAAACTACCCCATTGTTTTAACAACAGGATCTAAAAATATAACTGGCATCGTGAATAATCACTCATACTCTCTGCTTAAAATAATTTAATATAAAGGTTCTAATATATATAAAATACGTAATCCTTGGGGTAGATTTTAGTGGAATGGATATTATTCAAAAAAATCAACATTATGGACACCTGAATTGCAATAAAAATGTGAATGCATTGACCCTGAGAAGGATGACGGCATATTTTTCCTATCTGAGAGCTAACTTCTTGAAGCTTTTGAATACTACTCAATCGGTATGGATGAGATTGATTGCAAAGTGTCTTATACTTAAATCACTTCGACTCCTAATTAAAATTTATATTTTACATTTACGATAAAAAACGACTGCTGCTTCGCCCTCCGAATTACTCAGCCTTTCAAAAGATTTATCAAAGATAAAAATTATAAATATTCTCCAGTTATATTTGAGCTGGGTAAAATCTAAAATAATAGTGTAAAATTTATATCTGAAGGTTCAGATAAATGCTATTTCGGCGACAAGTCTGTATATATTAACAGTGAAATATTAACCAAATATGAAAAGGGATAATATTTCATTAGGGCAAAAATTCAATGGAATGATTATCAAAGGTACAATTCCGCAGTGTTATCCCTATATTGCCAGGAGGAAATATAAATTAAGAGAATTGAAGAGGAAAGAGGTATTTATTACTTTTTATTTAGGTCAGGAACTTTGGAAACTTTTGCTGTTCAGCTTCGTAGCAGATAAACCACTTAATAATCTTGATTAAAATATATCTTTTTGTATGCAATGGATGAAGGGGCAGATGATTTGCTATTCAACAATTCGTGACACTGCCAAAGCAAACAGTTTCCGAGTAAAATGGCTTTTCAATAGCGGTCAACTAAAGAATTGTGCTGTTCAACTGGGAAAAACATCATAAAATACAATATAACATGTGATTAATCACGAGGACCGATATAACATTGGAACTTTAGACAGAATTCTTATTTCCAAGGCGTGCCACTCTGGGAATGTCTCCATTAAATCTGTCAAATAACCACAATGAAATATTTTTGTAATATATAAATCTCCCTATTCATCTATTATCACCGAATCAATAAGGTTAATTTTTATAGCATTGTGAGTGATAAAATATAATGAAGAATAGTCTTTTGTTTTATTTCTCAGTAGCCAATAAATTTAATAAATATTCCTAATTAAACGGGTTATGATCGGTATTTTGCCATTTGCTAAATTGATTGACCAACTAATAATAAAATTATGAATTTTCTCCCTATAATAAATCGTCCCAAAAAATTTCTTAGTTTTGCCAATCCACTCAACGGTTTTGTCTACCACAATAGTCAAGATCATATTGCTTCTCCTCAAAAGTCTCCTCTCTCTACCATATCTTACGTATCATCTTCTCATAACAGCGAGCCTCTCAAATTGAGTATTCGCAAGGCAAACAGCAATATTCGCTTTAATCTTGACCGCTCAAATGAATCCAAAACAATAGTAAAAAAGTCTTTGTATAAATCGTCTAACCTAATGAAACAAGTTAATATAAATGAGTAATAACTTATCAAATTAGAAGAACCTCATAGATCGATTACTTCACAGCGGACTTCTCTTGGCTATAGTTATCCTTAGGTATAAATTATCCCACTTCATCTGATCCATAAATACGAAGATATTGCTGTTAATCGCCTTCACATTTCATTATAGAAATATTACAGGTTGTACTTCCATCAAAATATTCGCTACAACTGCAAACTTCTGAATGATAAAATAGAAAGGTATCTTCCTTTATTGAAGAAATACAAAATGATCAACGAATAAGTAGAACGTAAAAAATGGCCCAAGTAATTTTGGGATATCAAGAACACTGAGGAGCTGTTGATGTGGTTTTAAAAATTTTAAAAGAATAGTAATTAATACTGGATCAAGCATATATTAGTTTTGATTCAACTTTACTGTATCCCTCACAAAGTTTTAAGAAAAAAAGCGATTGAAGATGTCATTTTAACTGTCTCAAAACTAGCGTCTTATTTGGATTAAAAATCAACAGCTCAACAGGAATATGTTCTTATCTTAGAAAGTGGAGTGGTAATTGAGGATATCATTGATATTCCATTTTCTACTAAAAAAATATATCTCTCAATTAAAACACAGCCTGAACAGCAGTTATAATCATTTAATAATTTTGTGAAAATAGTGCAAGAGTATCATGATTAATGTAAAAAAAGAGGCTTCATCGGTCGACTTCGAAATCATTTTAGAAAGGAGATTGTGCCCAACAAATATGATTAAGAAACAATTAACTATGAGGTTGATTTTGTTGAGAAGGACAAATAAAGAAAATCATCCATGATGAAAGCAATTGCTCTTTTAGAAAGGAAGAACAGCTAGAACAAAAAGAAGTTTGCAAATAATTATAGTCTCCTAAGATCTCCCAGGCTTAAATCAAAAGACATATTGAACAGCGGATAAAATTTTGAGCTGCCTGTCACAAGCACTGTGCAACCCTCCATGTTGAGTTTTCATATCGATTTAGGCAGCAAATAGTTATAAGCAAAAATTATTGATGATTTTAATCACTATCACTAGCTCAGTGTAAAATAGAATAGTACAATAGGACCACAATAAATTTATGTCTTTATCATCGAAAAATATAATCCCATTATCAATGAACTCGTCAAAAGCACTTTTCATTCGTTGAGAGTTAAGAACATATTCGAACAATTGACCAATTAAAAACTAGCAGATGATTGTGCAGCTAGCAAACAGACTATGACATGGAGAGAGTTTATTGAATTTAGTATATTAAGCAGCAATAATCTTCAAAAACTTATCCAGATACCGGACTGTCTCCAACTGGTGAGAACTTTTGCTGAAGGCTACCTCAATATGAAAAATGAAGATTATTTCAGAGAACAATTAACTTCAAAACTATATAACATGATTTAAGGAGATGCATAATAATTGGGATTGATATAGGAAGTTATCTGGACATGGCTCTCCTAAAATGGTTTTCTAAGGCACGGAGCAGTCCAACGCTAACTGTTATGGATATGGTAATCACGCAGTCGTCTCTTTTACCTGCTGATAGTGGCAATGATTCTTGGAACATACAAGACCACTCCAATGGACCTGGCCTACGAGATGCTATCTTGATATTAATATTGATTGATTAGGAACTGATACACAAATCACAGAGAATTGACCTTTTCCACAAGCCATGAAATTTATTTTTTGTATTGCTACCACTAGTTAAAACCCTAGTTAGCGTTTGTCTAGTCAGTGTCCAGATTCACAATGCCGTCGATCACTTCAACATGAATTTTTCTGGTTTGACTCAGCAATGGCTCCATAATAGTTCTATCCCAAGCAGCTTTGCCAGTAGAAATATTATTAAAAGATTCAATTTGGGACTGAACTTCTGTTTCACTGATTTTTAGCATTTTGGCTATTTTCGCCTGTGAAATTTGAGTATAGTGTTGTAAGATAGTGTTAAGTGTGATGGTTTGCAGTTTTTTGAAGCGATTCAAGGCAATATCAAAGATCTTTTGCCCCTTCATTATGATAAACTTACGTCAACGGAGATGGAAGGCAAAGCACAGTGCTGAAATAATTTCGAAAATGTGCCAACATCGTTTTGTTTTAACTTCGCGTACTTATCAGAGAGTTTCTCACGTTGCTGTTTATCTTTGAGTTTGATGGTAGTGGCCTTGAATACCTACATGATTAAATTTTTTGGTTTTTCCTCCAAGAAAATGTAGTTGAGACATAATAGAACTGCTAGTTTCTAGAATTGACGATTCACAATTCTTTCTCCTGTCACTCCGGTGAAATACTTCTTGTTTTTTTGGAAGAAGAGAAGCAGCATTTCTGTCAATCTGGCTGATTATTTATATTGTTCTAGCATAAAATAGGCGAAGCTGGCAGTAAGGAATAAACTGAGCAGTGAGCCAATCGACCGAGAGTAAACAGACAAATTTGAAAGTGAAATGCGGGATATTATCGCAAGTGCCTCCTTATAGTTGCCTTCATAGACTTCAAGAGTAGCGCTGACCACGAGTGCGAAGTAGGCAAAATTCTCTTTGCTCGAGGGGGAGCGTACTTACTCAGTGGGGATATCTAATGTTAAGATTTTTAACATTTTCTTGCTTTTTTGAATGTTGAATACTTCATTCTCAACATTTGACTGATCGGGAAGCGATTGACTAATTTGATGATATTTGCCCAACTCATAAAGGAAATTTTATAGGATTTACCAAGCGATGATGGGAGGGAAGTTAACTTTGCGACTTTCACTCTCAAAGATCGATTAATAGGTTTCCCATGCATCTCTGGCAATATCTAAAAATTGATCAGCGTCTTCATTTTTGAGTCTATCGAATTGATTTCTCAGTCTAAGTTAGTTATAGAGTGTTTGCACTCTGGCATTGAAATCTTTGTCCTCATGTTGTGCTGCATCACAAACTATATACCTTCAATTTCATGACAAGCCGGCCAGTCATGCTCTGCAAATTTGTCCGCATTGACTGGTTCAAAGTAGTTAAGATACAAGGAAAGCAGTTCGTTCTGATCGCCATTTCCTCGAATAGCATTGTCAATCCGTGAGATAAGATCGAAGCCGACATCGTCATGCAATTTAGGCACTTCGTAAGTGGTAAACTTTTCATAGAGATGTAGTGGTGTGTCTTCGATGGCAAGTGGAATATCGATGTATCGCTTTTGATTGTTGTTACGCATTGATAATAAGATATATGGAATTGGAACATGCATCACTTCTTATAAAACTTGCTCACGATTGAGTAGAAGTCATCAAATGTGAGTCCATTGTTCGACTCAGTCTTCATATTTACGTGGATATCATGTATAATCTCCATGACATCGTCGTCGTTTATATTGTCTCCCACCAGCCGAGATAACGCCTTTAGGTCTTAGAATTCAAGTAGCTCATCTTCATTTTTGTCCAGATGTTGGAAGATCGTGCGCAAGCCCTATTTGGTCTTTATCTAGCCTACTTTTGGGCAAACTAACTAAAGAAATTATTCAAAATTGATTGGTTTATTCTTCGACTTCAAACCTTCGATAAGAGTAAAGACAAAAGTATCTTTTCTGCTCTATCCTAGTTCTTGTAAAATTTTATTAATCTCTTCTGGATCAATCAACCCCGAATGATCTTCGTCAAATAGATCAAAGGTGTTCTTGAGACCCTCATATTCCTCAGGCTGAAGTTTATCTTTCCAGGAGAGAGTGACTTGCTTGACAGCGGACGTAGGTCTTGAAGTTGTGACAGGTTTAGTAGTTCTACTCATATCTAAAGGTTGAAATAAAATATATTGAAATCAATTATGTCAGTAAAAGTTCCTAATTGAAAGTATTCATAACATAGCAAGGTCTTCGATGTCCTTTTAGATGGTTCTTATCAAAATAAAATTTTAGCTTTATTATTTTTAAACTATTTAATATGGACTGATTTTATGATTTACATCATCAAACTTTGAGAAGGTGTTATATGGCCTTGCGCTCCTCGACTAGTTCGTTAGCAGTTGTTGTCATTCTTGCTCGTTGCTTCTCGCTAATACTGAGACCGCTGACAATGGTCCACTCCTTGTTCTCAACAGTTACAGGGAAACTGTAGAAAATTCCCTCGGGAACGTTGTAAGGATTACCAGTAGAAAAAATACCAAAGGAAACCCAGTCATGAGAGTGTCCTAAGAACCAACTTTTCATATGCTCCATAGCAGCATTACCAGCACTAGCAGCACTGGAAAGTCCTCTGGCATCAATAATTTCAGCTCCTCTTTTTTGAACTCGGGGAATGAAAGTTTTGGTGTACCATTATTATCCTACCAAATCAAGAGCATTCTTTCCCTTAACTGTTGCCCAAGTTAGATCGGGAGACATAGTGGGAGAATGATTTCCCCAGATAGCTACCTTGGCAATGTCTGCTACTGCGGACCCTGTTTTCTCTGCAAGTTGCCAAACGGCTCTGTCGTGATCGAGTCTGGTCATCGCAGCAAAATTTTTCTTTGGTAAATCTTTAGCATGAGTAGCGGTGATGAGAGCATTGGTATTGGCTGGGTTTCCGACAACCAAAACTTTAACATCTCTGTGAGCATAATCATTAATGGCTTTTCCTTGAGGTATAAAAATTTTAGCGTTTTCCATCAAGAGGTCTCCTCTTTCTTGTCCCTTTCCTCTTGGTTTGGCACCAACAAGTAGGGCTGATTCTACATCAGTAAATCCTGAGTTAATTCAATGCTACCTTTCTTAAGATCGTCAGTAGTGACAATTCCTTGAAGGAGGGGAAAAGCGCAATCTCCGAGTTCCATAGCCACTCCAGTAAGAGCCTTTTGAGCTTGAGGGATATCAATAAGATGAAGAATGACAGGTTGATCGTAACCAAGCATATCTCCATGTGCGATTCTGAAAAGAAGAGAGTAGCAGATTTGTCCTGCAGCTCCGGTGACTGCGACTCTAATGGGCTTCTTGGTTTGCGCCTGGGTTATTTACTGCTTACGAAAGTAGCAAAGGTTGATCTGGCTAAGAACTTCATTTCAACTCTGATTATTTATAAGCAGGATATCTTAATGGACATGTAAAGTCATAATTATGCTATTAACGATTTTTATTCGCTATTAACTCAATTTATTTATTGAAAAATAGAAATTCTGCAAAAGCATAGATATAATTGAGGATCTTAGATGAGTAGTAAATTTTAATAATTAAAGGGCTCCTTATAATTTATTTTCAATACTTTGACTTGTATCTGATAAAATGAATATATTTTGCGGATTGAATTAAAGATAATAGTGAGCATCAGATCAAGATGAAATTTATTTACAGTATGTTATTCATTTAATTTGCCAATAGGATTAATGGATTATGTTTTGTAAGCATTATATTTTTATTTCAATGCGCTCGCTCTACACTAATGACATTCCAGGAGCTCTTCCCACGATTCGCTACTATGAAAAGTCCTTAATTCGCGCGAGACACGAGGAGGAGATCGCTAGATTCGGCAACAAACAAAATAGAATTATTGATTGGTACTAGCCTCGTGAAAAACATGTTGAGCCTATTGATAAAGATCTTTTTCCTATTAATACGTCTCATTTTCATCCCATAAAGCTTGAGCAAACTGTCACCTCACTCAACTCGTCAAAAGTCTTGCCAGTGACTGGAAAAGTTACCTAGGGATAAGGTTTCATGAGCAAAAGTACAGTACTCTCTCGATCAGGAATGAACAGTCTTGAAAAGAAAGATTTGGACATCAGCCCATATTTTCCTCATAAATATCGTGATTATGACAGGTAGTATCCAAATAAATGGACAGGCAAGCGAGAATGGAAGGGCGATTTATCATAAAAAATAGCTTTACCAGATGTATCAAGTCAATATTTTCCTAAATGGTGCTGAAACTCATAGTTTGAGCTATGATGTAATAATTTTAAGTTTCAAATTGCTGAAATAAATTATATAAATAATTGAGATTACATTAAACAATTCAGTTGTTGCTCAAAAGAGAAGGATAAATATTATCTGAAATAAAATTAAGGTTATTTTGGTCTCCTTTATCATTTGTATGCCAAAATACTCTAAATATTATTTAATAATCTTTAATTACAAGCTAAGCCTATTTGTTAAAAATTTCATTAGGAAAGCGCTACTTAGCCGATTTTAAGCAAATAAATGTAACTTTTAATAGTTCGAAATGCCCATTATTGATGAAATTAAAAATTTACCATCTCCTCAAAAAGATAAGAAACCTTTTCATTCTAGAGAAAAAAATAAATTCATCTTTTCTTTAGCATTTCTCTTGTATATCTCAACTACAGAAGGATGTAGTAAACCCGTATTAGCTTACTTTTTGTGATTTTTATGTTTAACGGAATCAATAAGCAAAAAAATCTATATTTCTTATGATTAACTGTTGCTGATTGATGTGAATTAAAAAACTGGATGCAATGATATATAAAGGCAACAAAGCAATAAAATTTATTAAACAAACTTATTGCCACTTCGGAAAAGGAAAAATTATGAACATGGAAAGAGTTTTTTTTGTCAATCACATTTGTATTAAAAAAATTTGTGAAATAATTTTTATTGTAAAAAAGGGAAAACAAATGATGGAAATACCCCTTGAATTTATTTTCAAAAGTCAAGTTGAAAGTTATAAATAATGCAAGTTAATTCACTTCATAAGTGCAAATCTGGACCTTATTGGAATTATAAAAATATTGAGGAACTGCCATGATTAATTTCTCAGAATTTGAGCAATATCACTCTGATTTTCCTAATGAGTAAATACATCAAGCTCCCTCTCATTTAGGCTAAAGTTTTTCCTTCCTTGACCAGTGTCAGGTCACTCTCCAAACTAACGCTTCTATTCACTAGCCAAATATCTCAGAAATTGAAGACCACTATTCCTCCATCGAGCACAGTGCTAACATCCTTGACTACATTGAACACAAATAAAACGACATCTTCTCTGGATGCCATTCTGCTGACCCTCCTTCTCATGAAGAAGTGTCAAAATAATTCAAGTTAAAAAAAAAGGAGGAGAGAAGGCTCAAGAATGAAACCAAGAACATCCCTAAGAACTTCGGAAAGGGAATCATTTCTTTTATCCAAAAGCATGATAAAAAGGTCAAGGCTCTTCTTTGTCAAAATAAATTATCTTTCTCTGACTTCATGGCTCAAATGCGATTATAAAAGCGGCAAATTAACACCATCTCTGATTTACGTCGACTCTGGACAGATCCTGCCATAGGAAAATGCATGCGAACAATTAGTAATTTATTTTTTAGGCGATATGCGATGCATTATATATTTAATTCTCGCATTAGCAATTACTCAAGTCATATAAAATACAGACAAAGTCTATGGTAAGCGCTTAAAAATCCTGAAGCCTTCAACCACATAAAGGAGTATTGACTGTTCGCATGATATTAATCTCTCTTAATCTTAATCTTAATTATTAATTCTAAAAGCTAAGATTTCATACCATTTTGGGAAGGATAAGATGAAAATGTATAAAATTTTATATATAAAGACAGTTTGTAATTTGCAGAAGAACCAGATACATCTGCTTTTGTTTTGTTTTATCAATGTTGAAACATCAAAATTTAAATAATATCAATAATAATCGCCAAAAAGTATCAATTCTAAGAAGTATTCAAGATGTATTGGTCTTTTTAACAAGTATTTAGGATAGATGTTGCTTTTGAAGACAAGTATCAAGCAAAATCAAAAAAGATAAACAATATGAAATAAGGAAGATTAAAGGAAAGTGGTCCCATCAAATCCAATGATATCCTTATTCTTCAATAAGTTTTAAACATCACCAATTTAAACATTTTTTAACTTTGGGTTGAATTAAAATGTTTACTTTTCTAAAATTATTGGCGAACACTGCCTTTGGAAAACAATAAAATGGTCATTGTACTCGATGTAAATTCTATGAGAAAGTTAAGAGAACTGATATTGTTGACTAATTCAAAACATATAAAAATATGCAATTATTCAAATTATAGCAACTATACTTATATGAAGATATAATATTCGATAAATACTGATTGAACTATCTTACAGTAATAATTCATCAAATTTTAGATTTAATTTTGTTCTTATTGTCCAATATATGCATTTGTTTGACAATTTGCAGAGATTAACATTGAAAAAGAAAAATTCAATTTATCATATTTTACTAGGGAGATGAAACTCATAAAGACCGTTTTTCCAAACACCTTTCATTTCATGGTTTGTATACTGAACTCGTCCAGAACCATCTTTAAGATCATTTCTATACTCTCCCTCAAAAAATAATATTCCTTATTAATCGGGTTGCTTAGGCAGATATTTTCCCTTCCCACAGCGAACATTATTGGCAAACTCCCCTTCGTATCTGTCCCCGTTGATAAATTAAAAAACTCCAAAGCCCCACATCATGTTTGATTGAAATTATCCAGTATAGACTTCGGAATTGGCAAAAGTATAAACTCCTTTTCCATTTTTACATCCGTTTATAAAGCTGCCCTTATAGTGATCTCCATCGGAATAAAATTCCTCTCCTTCTCCGTTAGGAATGCCGTTTTTTGTTTGTCCAGCATAACGACTACCACCATCGAGAAGCAACTCCTAAATTATAATCTTCTCCGAATCTTCTTTTTTAAGATTGGCTTTTACTTCTACTGTGTCAATATCTCTTAATTTTTGGAGATAAGGATGATGCTAAGCTTTCTCAAGAATTAAATTCTAGCTTTAATTATGAAGATCTATAGAAAACTAATGATCTCGATTGAGTTCTATTTAATTATCGCTAATGCTTGGTGTTTTGAGGCAGTCCTTGAAAATCATTGAATAATTTTTTTCTCCCTTTTATATTTCGCTAAATTCCTGAATGATGACCTTGGCAGGACACAATTGATTTCCCATTCTAAATAAATATAGCATAATAAAAATACTCAAACATGTAATACCTAGATATTATTACCAATTTTAAAGATATAAAACCCATATCCTCAAAATTTAGAAAATATGTTTGCTTATGAATTGTTTTATCGGCATTTCGGTGTTCTTTGATTTGAGAAGATTAATTTTTATTTAAATACTGTATTAATATCATTAATCACATGGCAAGTGAGGGTAACTATCGAAAAATATCCTTTTTAGGAATGGTATTAAATACCACATTATGAGAGTATATTTTAATTGCGATTAAAACTCCAATTCCCACCACAACTACTCCAACTACAACTCCTACAATAATCCCAAGATAATTGCTGCTGCCCCCACCTGTTGCTGTTGTTACACCTGTGCTATTTGTGGCTGAATTTGTTGTGTTAGTTGTATTAGTTGTGTTTGTTGATGTTATTATCTTACCAACCTGTAAAAAAGAATACTCGATACTTTGAATATTAGTTTTGTTGATTAAGATATATCCTACATCATTTGTTACGTTAAGAAGACTCCAACCAAAAGTCAATCCCGCCACCGCATCGAATCCATAAAATCCCCTAAGTGCGAGAACAAAGACAGTTTAAGTATAATTACTAACTGTTTCCGAGTAGTTAGCAATATTAAGAACGCTAGATCCATAAAGATTTGGTCCTCCATAAACATAGTATCCATTAGCTTCCAAAGTCGTCGGATAATAAAACAAAACATAGAAACTGACCTTGAGGACTGCGCAGTCTCCAGTGGTTTAGATATTAATGACATAATTAACCGAAGAAATGTAATTAGTGGTAATGTTCAATTAATAAACAATATTGCTTTGGACGTAGAATCCAGTTAAAAAAGGAAGAGTTAAGGCTGCAGCAGAGGATGAAAATGAATATGTTTGATAGCTACTGTATGTGCGAGGCCCACTTCCACTGCTTATGTTAGCTAGCTGTATTAGATTTTAGATACATTTGATAAAGATACATAAGTTGAAGAAAAATTACTTTCTCCACCTACTGCAAAGTAACTTATCGAAAATTTTAACACACTTGTTGGATTTGCAGATGCAATGAGCAATGTAAATCCGTATGGAGAGAGCAAAAATAGAGTGGATGAAAAATCTTAGTTTGCCATAGTATTTCCAAGCTTGTAGTCATTGATTCCATATATAAAAACTGGAAGGGCTGTGAAATTACTAGTAAAAGATGTTGAATATTGTGTGGTGGGAATACTTGATGTTGACAATGGATAAAGCATTATTATTTTTGCCTCCACATTCGTAGGCAATTGTAAGTTAGATGTTGATGAAGCAGTCACGATCACAAAAAGAAGAGTTAGCAGTTTGTAATTATAGGATTTCATTGTCAACGCCGATTAATTATATAACATGAATAAGCAATAAATTCCTGCAAAAAATGAAACTGGCAAAGTTCAAGAAGGTTTAGAGATCCTTCTTCTGAAAATAAATGAAGTAACTAAGATATCTTCTTTTTATTATTCCATTTTGCACCTGTTAAATAATTCAAGATATTTATTTTATCATTTTCTTCTCTTGAAAAGAGAATAATTCTCATTGAAACTAATGTCGGTTAGTTAGTCTATTTATTCATATAAAATAGGTCCTTTGCAATAAATTTTTATCCTGCCTGTAGAGGATAATTTGCCTTCATTCATAATTCAAAATTATTTAGTCCTGATAAATATTATTATGGGTTATCAATATTTCAAATTATCAACTTTTGCTGTATAAATATAAATGCTATATCTTGCAAATAAGTTTTCCTCCAAAATAATAATGCTCATAGATTTTAAGTTAACAACATCACTCTGTCTCCATTTTTTGGGGCTGAGGCTATTCGACTTTCGCCACTTACTCCTCCATCTTCTCTTATTTTTTTTCCTCAGTCTTCTCCTTCTCCTATGGTTTTTTCTCCTCTTTTTTCTCCTGGACTTGAGGTGGAGCTGGGGGAGCGGGTGCTGGTTTGCTCATAATCTTTTTGACTTTATCATTGAGTTCCTTGATTTGTTCTTTGACTTGTTGTACGCTGATAATTGGATCTTCCCATCTCGGTTTATTTTTTTGCTTCTCATCTGAATTAATAACCCAACTTCTGATCCTGTCCATATGGCTATACCCTTCTTGTCGTTCTTCAGGAGTAATATGCTCATATTTCTTATCCTACATTACATTAAATATACCAAATTGTTTAGCTGAGTAGTATTGCTGATGATTGATTCTTCAAGGTATCGAAGCTCAGTGCTCAGTGCTTGGAAAGTATCATATCTTTTAGCGATGTTGTTAATTTTATTTTTAATGGCTGTGATTCTATCGGTATAGATGCCTCTGTTAGAATTTTGTCCTTAGTTATAAAGCCATTCGTTTTGTGCTTATAAAAATTGTAAAATGTCTGGAATTTCTTCAGCTTTGGCATAGGCTTTATGGCTGCCAGATAACTTTTATCTCCAAGAATAAATTAAAGACTCCAACTCATTTTTCCTCTCATAAGTTTAGTGGATTAGTTTGTCCTGATTGACCATTGTGGACTCTATTGAAAAGAATGTTTCGATATCCTTTTACGTGAAGGCATCGAATGTTTTACTCTCGTATTTTATAGCTGAATAACGTTCTTTTTTAGTCTTCTTAATCTCGAATTCCTCTTCTTCCATCTTCTCCGGCTCACCTTACTTCTTTTACTCCTTTTTCTCTTCCTTCTTTTTCTCATCTTTCTTTTTAGGAATTTTAGTCTCTTCAAACCACTCCTCAACTAATGAGCACTAATCGAACACAACAAGTCCATCTTCGGTATATTTAATCTTAAAAGTAGCTCCAAATGCTTCTTCCTTGGGCTGCTGAGGTTTTGTAACAAAATATCCGATTTGCTTGCTGTAGCCATTCACAAAAGGTTCGTATTCAATCAAAATTTAAATTGCCTCCTTTCGGGTGAATTTGATAGTCTTGCTTGATGGAATTTTGGCTCCCGCTTCATAAATGAATTTCCCTTGTTTTTCAGGATATAAAGATGAATCAAGGCCAAGAAATTTCTCTCCATCAACAAAATTCCAATAAAACTTAACTCCATAGTAAACTCGTTCATTCAAAGCATAGTCTGGAACTCTAAAGAGAGGACTCTTAATGGCAGCCATAAGTGCGCATCCTCTTGCAACTGATTCACTTGAATTCAGAGTTCTAGAAGGTTCAACACTAAATACTTGCTTGACTAAGTTTAAAAAAATGGGAATTCTTGTACCTCCTCCCACAAGTTCGATACTGTGTAGTTGAATGTTTTTAGCTTTGAGAGAGTCTCTAACTCTAGTCAGGGCTTGAACAATTGCAGTGAAAATAGGTTGACTGATTTTTTCAAATTGCTCCCTCTTCATCGCATAATGTAGATCACTATCCTCCATCAAGCACTCAATGCTTAGATCGTGTTCAATGTTGCCTGATAGAATTTTTCTTTGTCTCTAAATGCTTTCCATCAATTTGACGATTGCCTTTCTGTTTTCATTAAGATCGCAACCGCCGGAACTTTGCTCAAAGACGTTTCTATAAAATTCATAGAGATGGTAGTCAATGTCTCTGCAGCCGATATGTCTGCTGTGATCCTGTTAAAGAATGTTCATTTCAGTGTTAGTAAAGCTGGCAGCGAATATACTGAGCTTGGAATGACCAAAATCAATGAATAACACGTTTCTCGCGTTAGTGGCATCTAGTTCATTTTTCCGGAACATTCCATAATCCAAAGCAATAGCAGTAGATTCATTCAGGATGCGAGTAATATTAAATTCTGCTATTTTAGCTGCATCGAGCAATGCTTTCCTTTCTGTTTGAGTAAAATAGGTAGGCACTGCAACCACTGCAGATTTATTGCTGAATCCATTCTTCTCAAGAATGTGTTTTAGCTTATTGATGTAGGCTGCATAGATTTGCTCTGGGAACAGGGTTTCTGCTTGACCTTGATATTTAACATCAAAGGCAACCTTATCATCCTTAGTGACACATTTAGCAGGACAAAACTTCTTTTCGGCTCGGAGGAAGGGGTTGTCAGGTCGTAGACCAAGGAAACGAGAAGGATAGGAAATAGTGTCCTTGAAGTTGGATTTCATCTTAATGTTTCCGGCTTCTCCGATATTACGTTCAGCAGGACCGTAACCCACAACACAGGGAGTCTCACGGAAGTTGGCCTCGTTAGTGATGACTTCTACTCCTCCTCTTTTGGCAACTGCGATCTTGCTAGTCCAAGATCCGAGGTCTATACCCACAGGCACCACAACTTGTTGTTGATTCATTAGAATTATACAATTAATCTAGAAAACTCTTGAATGAATATTCCTGTGCTATTTGTGTTGACTATCTGGCTGATTATTGGCCTACTCACTCTCCTTCTCAATGAACTTATCACTCTGAGTGCTCCGGCTACGATTGCTCATTCAATCCCAATTTCTTGTATCCCTTTGGGATCCACATATAGCATTTGCTATACTTGTCTGAGCCGGAAAAATCTTTATCTTTTACCTTTTCACTCGATAGAGATTGAAAGCAATCACAGATTTAGCTTTGTCAAATTTAAAAATAAGACTGGTCTCTATTGTGACTAGCTCGCTCAAATCATCGATTTTACTAAGTTTTGGGAGGAGGAAACAATTTAATTTAATCATCTCGAGCCCATATTCAAGATTTTAAGTGAAAACAACGGTGCGGGCAGTCGCATATCTACTCAAACGATAAATATAAATTCTGGTTAGTATTAAATAATAATTTACCAAAAAATTGCAGACGTTTAGCTTGACAATATTAATATCTAAACAAGGATGCTTTCCCCATATATCTATCGCCAATTTTTACTGACTTTTAAAGTATTATCATTTGTCACTATTTTATTAATGATGATTTTAGAGGTTGTCAAATATAAATGCAATATTCCTACCTAATTATCGTTTCTTCTTGGAATGTTGATTCTTTTGGTCTACTTTATATGTTTCATAAAAAACACGGATTTTAACTTGAAAACAATGGCCTACAGTTGGATTGTATACTTATTTATATTTACTCTTCTTATTGAAGAAATAAATAACAAATATATGCTAATATTAATTTTGCTATTGCCTTTATTCGATCATTACAATGCAAAGATCTATTCTTTTACCATCTACGCTGTACTACTATTCTACTACATCTGCTCAGTAAATGGTAAAAAATTAAGTTTAAGATATTTAATATCTGCAAGTGCTTTTGCTATATTTTTTATTAATCGAGCGTTTATCAATTTCTATCTCCAATAATGGAAATTCCTCATTAATATCGTTTTTTAATCACTAATAATTGTCTTAACGCCATTAATTTTATCAATGACTTCCTTTCTCCATTTTCCCAAAGTAAATAAAGTAAAACACGAAGAAATCGATGGCTTAAGAGAGTAAGAATCGATAAACTTAAATTTATGATAATTTCTAATTTTATTTAATAAAATCATCGCCATTAATAGGAAGCAAACTACAATAATATTTTCATATTGATTAGGATTGTAAATTAATTTATAATTAAAATGAATATTTCTGCCAAGGAGATTTGTTTTGAAGATGCTTAAATTCAGCATTCACTTCAAATTACCAATACTTCCAGCAGCGCCATTATCTTCAAAGTATCACTGGATACATTTAGATCAAGATTACAAATACAGAACTTTTCACTATCGTACCAGGAAAGGGCTTCCTCAAAGCCAATAGCAATTCGCAAATACAGATTAAGGTTAATAAACTCATTTAAATTAATGCCAAGTTACTTGTTTCATACTCCGTATTGACTGATAATGTGGAGATAGGAAATGGCTTTGATAAGATTTGGAATAGTCTCAGCAAGGATAAAATTATCAATTAAATTATACCCATCAAGCGATCCCCTGCACCATAAAAGGTAGATATGTACAAAAAAACTGATTCTCCAGTATACTAGGCTCAGCCCGACAACGAAACTATTCCTAATATCTAGTTATAAAACAAAAAGCCAATTTCAAATGCACCTCAGTTAATGAACTCTCTAAAATCAAGTAGTCTTCTCTTTAAATCAATAAAAGATTTTGACCGTTGCAATTCCCTGAGCAACTCTCAAATATTAGCTTCGAAGCAACTCTAAAAATAACTCTAAAAATAGCGATAAAGAAGCAAAAAACTGGTAAACATGTTGACATTTAGAAAGATCAATTATCATCGAATTAAAAAAAAATGTACTATTATCGAGATATCAATCAGCAGCATGTCAACAAATCCCTTACAAAATAAGAACCAGTCGAAATACTAAATTGTGTGAATATTGCACTGATTATCTTTGTGTGCTTCATGGTTGGCTTCTTTGCAGCCAAGTACAAACTACCCTAAAGCTGGACTCTCTGATTACTTTCTGTTTGGATACAATCCGTGTGCGAGTAACTGATTATCAATTATAAAATGGCAAGTATAAATTTTAGCATAATTAAACAAGATTTCGTTATCAGAGTACTTTTTGATCCTTCCGATGTGCGTTTTTATATTTATCCACTTTCTTCAGCATATCCGGAAGATACTCCAAATAGGGAGAATTTCCAGTCAGGTTCAGATTTCTTTTGTTTTTTCGCTTCACTGCCTTTTTCCTTCGAGTTTAGTTATAGGGGGACTAGAAGTAGAATTCTCCGTTTTATTCAAGAGGGTCATTCTTGAGGATGACAATATCGTCATAGCCCTTCTTTTATTCTTCTATGGCAATCGTCGCTTTTGTGTGTTTATTTCCAACTGCTGAAAAGCTGACGGTTTGGTTTTATTTATTTTAGTTGCGTTTGGTGAGAATTCCGCTTTTGCTTTAGGACAATTCTTCTTCAGCTTCTTCAAACATTTATTTTTATTGGGTAGTGAAATAAATTTATTATATTTGGCTGTTTTCTCGTCTCTTTGTAGGTTGAAAGTTAATTAAATTTAGAAGGGTTGATTTGTCTTTATCCACAATTGGTAAAGCCTGTGGCACTTTGGAGGGGGATTCTGTTTTCTTTCTCGGAGGAGATGCAGTGATTTCTTTTGCTTTTTATTGCTTTAGCTTCTCTAATTCAATCAGAGCAAGGGTTATTTCCTCTTGGCAGAGTGCAGCCACTAGAACATTCTTGTCTAAAATAATCACATTTATAATTTATAAAAACTTGATCCCTCCGATTGCAATAATTCCATAAGTAATCCTAACTGCAAGCTGATCAAGTGAAATTATTGCTAGGAGCGAAACAATGTTGAGTTGCCCAGAGTTGCTTACTGAATTACTCATCACCATCACAGCTTACAGTAGCATAGCAGTGGCCGCAAAGGTGAGGCTAACGAGAGCAACTACTTAAAAGATATTGCGTTCTATTTTTGATTCGAGTTTGACTGACTATTTATTCCTCTGTCTGTCTATTGAGAAGGCATGCAAGGATTATATGTTTACTGATTCAATTTATATTTCAGAGCCGCCCTGATTCGCTGTTTTGTTTTTTGATGTGGCCGATTCATCAACTTTAAGTAGCGATATTTTCTTGAGGACAACATCAAAAAGTATGAAGAAGCATGGAACAAGGAAACTGCTGAAGGCCAACGGCCAGAGAATAATAGTATTCACATGTAGACATGTTACAGCGTAGGCTCCCACAAATAAAAATTACTTGAGGAGGTATTTTTTGTCAGATTCGAAAAAACTGCCAATTAGAGTGTATTTTTTAAACCAAGAAAGCGCCATTAGTTTGTTGTAATTTAACTGTAGGGTTGGTTACTTATGTTAAGCGACACAAACATCACCAGCAAATTTTTTGAGAGGGCGACTAGCGAGCTTAAGGCAATAGAGGGCGATTCCGATTATCAGGATATGGAGTGCTGCAACGAGAGCATTGAGAAAGGGTACATTGATTTTCATGAGTATAACGGCCAAGTAATTATATTCCAAACTATAATTTAAAATTATTTTTCACATGGCGGCTGTTTTCTCTCCCTTGATTCCAGCTCAACGTTTCATTTGATTTGAGTAATCTGTGATGTGTAAATTAATTCTTGGCGGTGGTATTAAGAGTTACTTTTAATATTGCAAATAATAGTTGTAGAGATGGAAAGAATCACAAGTGTGCACGGTAAATTGCTGTTTTTTGTCAACTGGATGAAGCAACAAAAGAAGATAACCCCTCGCGAAGGGGGACTGCTCAAAGGTACACTGCAGGACACTTAGATCATATACTCAGTGATAATCAAGATATTTTAAAACTGTATTCAAAATACATAGCTGAGGGAACTGAATTGACTCTGGCTTCTGATCTGCTTAGTTTTATCAGAGTTGACAGTACTTAATTCCTTATCTTAGAAGACATAGAAAAGTAAGAAACCTCCAGCCAATAAAGTTACCGACAGAAGAGGGGATCAATCTCAATCAAAATACCTGCTCGCCAAATACAAAAAATGCCGCAAATTCCAGGTCGGCAATGATTGTATTCTAATTCCATTATTTACTTTAAAATGGTCGATAGTTCAGCAAAATATAAAACTTTTTAGAATCCCATTAAAATGAAATCTGAAGAGGAAATATGAGTCTTTTCAAATATTACTACGGATGGAGCACTGAAGTTACGATTAGACGAAGGATTATTTATATTTATATTCATTATTCAGAAGAAGAATAAAAGATCGAGACTTCCCAATCATCTCTAATTCGAAATGAGTGCCAGAAAGAGATGGCAATCCTTCAAGCATGGCTTCTCCATGATATCTGATCCCATAAGATATTTCTATATGTTGGAGAATAAAAACAATTTATTGCCAATATGAGTTAATATGATAACTTAAATAATTGCTTAATTAAAGTAAATCTCTGGATTATAATTTCACTGTTGAACATGTAGTTTTCTTAGCAACTCTCCCTCACCTACATCGCACTGCTTGACCACGTTTGAATTCCCACATGCAGATACGCCATTTGCTGGCCAGAGACAACCTCTGTAGCAATACTTACCTCTTTAAACACATCAAAACGAATCTTACCTTCCCTCTCTTCGCACTTCTTTAGGAACGCAAAATTGCACAAATCACTAACAAATAATAAGAAATCATAGCAGTAATTTTTGAGTGAATATAGGCAGTCCATGAGTCAGGATACGCTCGAGTCAACAATAGATAAGTCACGGTAATCGAATACCCAACCATCAAAATCTCAACAAAAAATCAGAAAATATTCGCTGAGATAGAGGCAGTCCTAAAATAATAGAACGTATAGCTTTCTTAAGCAAGAAGAGATATGCATTTTCGCAAAGAATAGAATCGGAATACATCAACCTGACCCTATATGAGGAGAATCCCCTTTATCTTGAACAGCTAATGGCAACCTTTGATAAACGTGCGTAATTTGAGAAGGTAAGTCTTTTCGAAGATATGAAACTTGGCACAAGTCAAATCAAGAAAATGAAAGCCGAACATAAGAATGGAAATAATGGCATCGGAAAGATTAAATATAGCCTCGACAAGCCTCCTCAAATTTTTATACGCCGAGCAGTTGATTCCTCTGAAGACGAAGGGGATAATCATCATCAAACTAAAGTAACAAAGCCAAATGATCATAAAAAACGTTACAGAGAAGTTCCAAAATAAAAGAAGCCTTTAGAAGTAGTTGCCAAGCAGGAACCCCTCTTCTCCAAAGAAGACTTCCCCTCCCTCAGCTGATCCTTACTTGTATATTATTACTATCTCGTCAGTATAAAAAAGAATACTATATTTCCAATGGGGCATTGCGTTTTTGATAAAATTATCAGTGCCTCATGATCATCCTTTAATAATTTAAGAGTAAGAAATACACGATAAAATTTTTAAACTTTAATCTTTGGCAAAAATATTTTGATAAGAACCAGCCAACCCTAAACATTTTTTATTCCGACGGTATGCTTGAGGAGATGATCTCCTCATTTACTTAGAAAATTACATTAATTTATTTTGCATTAATCCTTTATATTCGTGAAAAATTTCTCCAGTAACTTGGTCTCCCAATAGATGGAAAATAATATTTAATAAGTATTAGTTTATCTGACAATTATTAGAAGAAGGGTAGGATAGAACTGCAAATTAATTAAATAAATTCAAATCAAAGAGGTTAGACTTAAACAAATTTCTTATGTTCAAAAACAAAAAGTTAGGGGAATTGTGTTTAATTGAATGATTGAATGCGTTCATTATTTAGTTTGAGTGGAATGATGCAATCATATGAAAGTGCAATTCCAAATATTTATAGAACTGCGCTTTGGCAATATTTGACTATTTATAGCTTACGACATTATCCAATATAATTATTTCATTAATCCCTCGTTCATGAAAAAGTCGCAGGAAGTCTCAAAACAACAGATAGAATAAATTGAAGCTAAAATATAGCGAGATTATCCAAACAGAGCAAAAATTTTGCTGGAGAGTTGTTCTCATCCTTAAACTCAAGAAGCCGCAATGCATATCTTTGGGGAACTATCTCTTCCTAATATGAATCTGCTCATAGCTTTAGGATAAAAATATATCAAAGATTTTAAACAATTTGCTGGTGACTTGGATGTTTTTAAATCATTAAGAGATTTGTAACTTAATTTATATTTAGATTGCTAAAGGCTCGATAAGCTCAATATATAAAAAAGGAATCCAAAGAAGCTCTGCAAGAAAAGAAAACTCTAGGACAAGGTTAAAAGGAGACGTATGCTCATTAATATAAAGAGAGGACATAAGAGAAAATGACAAGAAAACAATTGAACTAATAGCTGGAGCGATTAATCAATTAAATCAAAAAATCGAATTCACCCGAAGTTAAGCCACTGAAACTGCAAAAGAGGTTAGAAGATTAAGTGACGCGGGTTCTGTCGTATACGACCACTCTAAGGAGCCTACTATAAACCAGGCTTTAAAATAATGAAAGGGTAATAAATTAAGAATGGATAAAGCACGATAACCCTAACTAAGAAAACTAGAGGAGGACAGAATTGGAAAGACTCAGAGTCGGATAAGGATAGCTAAACAACAGAATAAACACAATGCCTATAAACCAACCCCTCCAAAACAGGCCAATCGATGAAATAAAAATCACTCACGAAGATATTACCAATATAAAAAAAGACCTAACGGACCTTGTAACAATAACAAAGGCCATAAAAGAATAGAAAAAAAAGCAAGATTTAAAGTTAACGACTCTAGCCACAAGTGTGTAAAAGGCAAACACCACCTTAGGATCGTTAGATACATAAATAAAGAGGATCAGAGATGATCAAAAATAGATTAAATAAAGTTGTGGGCTACCTTGGTTCCGCGCATTAGTCCAACTCCTTATCATTATAGTCAGTGTATTAGCACTAACAGGAATAAATGCTTCGATAAAAAACAACTCAATCCATTACAAAAAACCTGCATCAGATATGCTATCTGGATTATCACAATAGTGTGCGAATGCTGTTATTCTACAAGACTCTCAAAATAAGTAAAATAAATTTGGAATTCCATTTAAGAATGTTGCTGTTGGCACTTTGGAATAATAATAAACGGCTCTATTTGTATCATAATAATCTTTGGTATACCCATCTTATTCTTTGTCTTGTCAGGAAAAGGTTACTTCGGAGACTGATCCACTCCTTGTTGAGCGCAAACAGCTGCATGATGAATGAAATATCTTCTATATTAAAATCATCCAATAATCGATTACTATCATTGACTATATTTTTATATTATCAAACCTCCAAATCCATTGCCTTTGGAAATAGACTGACCAAATTAATCCTAGATGTTTACGTTTATTAATGGACAACAATCAGTGAATTTTATTCTCGTATCCACATGACATGAAGTATAGTTTTTTTGCAGTTTTTCATGCATAATTTATGGTTTCTCGATTCTATGGATGGCTTTGACATTCATCTAACCTCTACCTGTCGATTTGTATCAAAGTAGTTAAAATTGCGTTTTCTTGGAGTTTGATTTTGCTACCCTTTTTATCTAATGGGTGCTCGATAGGCGATCCTTGCGTACATATTGTTATCGCCTAGTTTGTATAAAGTAGAATGCTATGATTTTAATGACGCATTGTATTGATTTGATTAGATGCAGAAAATCGCAAGGATGATGCGGCCTCGGCTGCTCACGCAACAAAATGCGTTCAACATGCACTTACATGAGTATCAGGCCTACGATCTGCTCAAAAAGTATCAGGTTCCTCTCGTGCCAGTATCTGTCAAATCAATTAGAGCTTCCGCGCCAATACGCCTGAAGATGCACTCGCCATTGCACAACGAGTTATGGCTGCGACAACAAAAACCAAGCCCTTTGTCGATATTATCATTAAGGCACAGATTCATGCCGGAGGACGTGGTAAAGGAATTTTCAAAGAATCTGGGTTGAGGGGAGGAGTCCAAACCGCTACTAAACCCTCTGAAATATTTGATTACGCCCAAAAAATGTTGGGAAAAACATTAGTAACCCCTCAAACAGGTCACTCTGGGCGCAAAGTGAACTAAATTTTCTTAGTTGAAAAGGCCTTTCTTCGAAAATAACTGTATCTTTCCATTTTACTCGATCGCGGGAGTGGTTCAATGGCAATTGTGGCATCCTCTAAAGGAGGAATGAATATTGAATAGGTTTAGCACAGCAAAGTTCACAAATTTTTCTTTCCCCCAGCACCTAAAATTCCAAGTGATATTCTGGATCAAGTGGCTTAAAGCTTTGAATTAACTGAGGATCTGACTATTCAAGCACGATAGTTGCTACCGAAATTGTACAAATGTTTTACCGAATGTGATGCTACTTTGTTGTAGATCAACCCTTTGGGTGTGAGCATCTAGGGTAAATTACTAATTTGCGACAACAAAATTAGCATTGACGACAACTCTAGATTCCGGCAAAAGGATATATTTATGCTCGAAGATTTGTCGCAAAAAAATTGGAAGGAAGTGGAAGCTTAGCGATATGATTTGAACTATATTTCTCTTGATGGCAATATTGGATGTATGGTCAATGGAGCTGGACTAGCTATGGCCACTATGGATCTCATATCCACTAAAAATGGCCGCCCTGCCAACTTTCTGGATGTTGGAGGTCGTGCAACTGATGAGCAAGTCGTTGCTGCTCTAAAAATTATGGATAACGACCCAAATGTTGAATCGATTTTAGTGAATATCTTTGCCGGCATAGCAAGGTATGTATGATGTTATTTAGAGCCGATGTAATTGCTCTGGGATTAATCAAGGGTATAATGGAAACAGGCATGAAAAAGCCAATAGTGCTAAGAATGAAGGGAACAAAAATTGAAGAGGCCAAGCAAATCATTTCCGACTCAGGATTCAATCTCTTCCTCACTGAGGATTTGTAAGAAGCAGCGACAAAAGCTGTGAAAATGGCTGAAATTTTGAAAATGGCAAGAGAGGCTAAACTTAATGTGAGTCTTCTCTGACTTGATGAGTAAATATATGGCTTATTTAATTTTATCAGTTTATAAAAGAAATACCGAGAGGATGAATCAATAATGTGCAAATAACCATATTTTACATTTGCTATCTAAACTACTCTATATCATCTCTAATTGATTCCTCACCTAAATCATATAAATGGCTTAACTTTTATAATATACTACTTAATCTGATTTAAAACAATCAAATAAAGCAGTATTTAGTTCTGCAATTTCCTTTCCAATTCATATTCCTCGTCTACTTGCACCTGTTAAAATAATTATTAATGGGCTTCACTGATTGCTTTAGTGAAACTGCTTATAATATTTAACTTTTCCTTCACTTTAGCTGATATGAAAGAAAAAATCAATGACTAATGGGTTCCTCCTCCTAACTATTTGCTTTAATAGCACGTCACCAATGGATTTTCATCTCTTCCCACTCTTGCTCAAGTGTCATCCTACATAATAATAGCTTTTTCTATATCTGTATACTTTTCTTGCACCCTTTCTATCGATCTTAACATCGTCCTCTTGGTTCTGTACCTGATTTTAGGTGCAATCATGATTGTAGCAAGTGCCATCGCTACCATTTGCGATCCAACTGACCGTATTGTCTATCATTATAAATGGTCGCGGCATAATAAAAAAATAACTTTTACTCCTGACTATAGCAAAGTTCTGTATTGTTAATACTGTGACAGCTACTGCATGGCAGACAGCAAACATTGCCGTGTTTGCAATCGATGTGTGAATCAATTTGATCATCATTGCATTTGGCTTAATAATTGTGTTGGATAGCGCAACTATAAATATTTCATGGTAAGCATTGTGTCTGCCTTTGCATATACGATGGTTGTAGTCGTACATGTAATATTGGAGAGCTTTCTCGTTAATTTTCAAGATAGAACTGCCTTGATTAAAGCGATATTATCGTGGATTGCTGCGAGTATATTAGGAGTGTTTGGCTTTTTGCTGTGTAACCTTATTTTACTGCATATTTACTTGAATGTGACAGAGCAATCCACTTATACATTTTTACAGAGGAAAAAGAAGGAAGAGGAGCAGGAGCAGGCTGGAAAGTAAAAGATTGAAGTATCCAAAACTTCAATGAGATAATCTGAGGAGAAACCTCAACACAAGGTCATTCATATTCATTCTGGATAAATACCAAACACTTCCAAGAGAGAAATGAGAAAGAATAAATTTAGTCTTACAACAACTATGATTCAAATTCGTCACAGCACATCCGAAATCAGTTCTGATGTTATATTTGAACACAAGAACTCTCAAGACAATATTTAGCAGCATAAATCCATTCAAGAAGAAAAAGAATAATAAAAATAAGAGGATAAAAAATAAGTGTCCTTCTGCCGGCAAGAAGAAAACGATATGACTGTGGTACGAGAAAACTCAATCAATTAAGAGCTAAAATCAGACTAAAGTACAGGTAAACTTCCCGCGTTCCTGCGAAAAAACCGCAGTTTGAACCTCCTCCTCTCCCCAGTTCAGGCTGAATAACCCTCAAAAAAGCGGTTATAAACAATCCGATGATATTTTCTCCTTTTCATGATCAGTTACTTATTGTTGCTAATTCTCACTTCAATCTTATTTTATTATATTTTAGCATTTAATTAAATCAATTGATCATGGGAGTTTATCTGTCTGAACCTGTCACTGATAAAACAATGAAGGAGGGCAAGGGTAATGGCTTTTCCTATTGCATGGCAGAAATGCAAGGTAAAAATCGCATCATTTAGGTTGGAGGAAAAATATGGAGGATGCTTCCCTTTATGAAGTATAACTTGGAGATGGTAATTCACTGTTCGCCGTATTCGATGGGCATGGCGGTACTTTTGGAAAAATACAGGTCATTAAGTCAGCAAATTTGTATAAGCTAGGTACATAAAAATTCTTCTCGAATAACCTGCTTACAAGCAACGAAAATTTGCCGCAGCTTTGGAAGAGTCATTCCGTAAGATGGATTAAATGATCATAAGTGAAAGCGGCGCCAAATAACTCAACGGGCAGCGTAATGTACACTAATCTGACCCCGTCTCTTCTCATACAGGTTGCACAGCCAATGTGGTCCTTATCACTCCTGATCACTACATTATAGCCAACGCTGGAGATTCAAGAAGTGTTCTTTGCAGGAAGGGAAAGGCAATTGAGTTGTCCTTTGATCATAAACCATAGAATTAAATCGAATAGAACCGTATTAGAAAAGCGGGAGGAGTGATCCAAATGGGTAGAGTCAATGGTGGTCTCAACTTGACACGTTCCTTTGGGGATTTCGACTACAAAAAAAACTAAAAGTTAGGATGGCATGAGCAGATGATTACTTGCAAGCCTGACATTAAAGAGGTTCCTCGAAAAAAAGCAGAAGATGAATTCATCATAGTAGGCTGTGATGGAATATGGTAGAGATACGTAGACAACAGCCAAGGATTAATCGACATGGTGCGTGAACAGCTCTAGAAGAAGAAAGAAAACAAAGTGGTGATGCAAGAACTGTTGGACGAACTCATCGCGAAGGACACCATGTCTGGCCTAGGCTGCGACAATATGACCTCCATCCTGATCAAATTTGGTTGAAATGACCTAATAAATATAATATGCTAATCAGCTATGATGCGCCACAAATATTGGGCTCTTACCAATAGAATTAGTACTCTCCTGCCTTCCAGAGCATGATGAGTCGCGTTGTTGCTCGCATCTATCGCCACAAGAAGACCAATCAAAAGATAATGATTACTAATGTTGTCAGTCCAACACTGCAGCAAGATATGAACAAAACAGTTAAGGATCACCCTCAACTTCAATTTACATATCGCAAAAACTCCTCCAATGCTACCAAGTATTTTTCATTGCCGAGAAGTGGCTCTAATTAGTGGCCAAAAATAGAAAAGAATAATGAGATCCATCTGAAAGGTGAACAAAAGATGAGGTCTACTACACTTTAGCAAGTAAGTTCTCGCTGTAAAACTGAGCCGCGTACTATCAATCTCAGTCTTTGTCAGAAGATAAATGAGTATAATCAGTGTCTCATAACAAGAACTTGCAAGTTTCAGGAAAAAGATAGGATGGTCACCGAAATAAACACTATGAGTTCAACCACCAGAAAACTCAAAAATTCAGAGCGAGTGCCAATATTTAAAAAGTTTTAGAACTTTAAGAAGCACAAGAAACAGGTATGTTCCAAAATTAGAGTTTTACCATGTCAGACTTCCCCCATCATCGAAATCGAGCAATAAATCGATTTCCAGCCTTGGGAGGACAACTAACGAGAGGAGACTAAACTTTTCTTTGATTTATGATATTTGTTACTTATAACAATTAGAAGAACAAGTAATTCATTGGATTAAAAATGCTTTTCGGAAATAATTAATAGGGTTTCGGACAAGAGAGTCAAAATAATCAGCTCGAAATACTATCGAGGGAGATAACTGAGAATATCCAAAAGGCGAAAGCACTTGCGAACAGCTGCAAAATTGGAGGCTACGAATAAGCCGAATTTAAAACTTCCCCGACTGGTGTAAACATTACCTCATTTAGTAGCTAATCTTTCCCGAGTACAAGGAGGACGTTAATTATAACGAGTAGTTCTGGAAGAACTATCTTAAAAACGAGATAACCTTCGCCATGATAAAAGATCTCAGTCAAAAAGTGAACGACCTTGAGGGCCAGGTTAAGTAAATCAATGTACTTGTTGATTTAGATAGAACCTGAACGAGGAATACAAGAAAATTTACAAACTTAAAAACAGGAAGAAAAATAGACGGCCTGATATAGAGATCTAAAAGAGATATTAGTGTCCCTACGAAAAATGCTACAGAATTTATGGGTCGGATGTCTCTGTGAACCTGCACATCAAGCTCAAGCATGGTGGAGGCAATAAGAGCGATCGTTAAAAACTCGCAGTATAAATCTCTTTAATTTAGGGGTAAATTTGTTTGGCAGAGGAGAAAGGACTGCCATTGCCCTAGATGCGCTTCAATTTACCTACAGGCTTCCTCGAAGTATTTTGAGTACAATTTAGTAGTACCGTCGAAACTTCAAAGAGCAGATGTAGAAGTAAAAAAATGTTTTTCCCGTAAATGATAGTTGATTTACTAAGTTATCATAAATAATAGCTCATTGATACAATGATAAAGAGGGTAATTATCACTGCGTGCTGCTCAAAGTGTCGGCTGTTGTTGCAAGAAACGACCGAGATCCATCGTGTAAAATCCAACGGTTACGACGAGAGGAATGGTCAGGTAGTACACTCCAGCTTTGAATAATTTAACGCTTTTCTGGCTAATCTTTTCGATGTCCTTGATGGTCTGCTTCATAATTTATAAATTAATTGCGGTAGCTCAAATCAAATCCTATAATTCTATCAATGCACGCAGGATAAAATTATTTACGCCTTGATATTACCTTTCATGAGACCACGAACTATTAGTTTCGCCTCCATTGCTTGTGAGACGTGATTTTGTATATAAATATCCTGATTTCTTATGATTATATTGTTAGTCAAAGAGTTATACAGTTATAATGTAAGTGCATAACCCCCTCAATAAATAATTCTACTGCCCCACATGTCAGCAGCCCTACGCCAGCAACGACCTTTTCAAAGATCACTACAAATCTGAATTCCACCGCTACAATATCAAGCGCAAAATGGTAAAACTGCCGCCAGTCACTCCCATACAGTTTTCAACAAAGCAGCAGGAAACCAAAATATAGGAAAACAATAAATTCCAATGCAACTAGTGCAAGTACATACTTATTAATGCAGTAAAAAGTTTGCTTCTGCGAATACACTCAAGCAGCACGTGTAGTCCAAAGGACATAATCCTCATGCCATTGTTGAGATCAGAGAAAAGATAGTGAAAAATCCTGCTCCCTTTGCCAAAAATGCCAAAAAATGTCTGTTCTGCGATTTGATATCTCGCAACTTGTAGGAGAGTCTGTCTCACATGTAAACAGCTCACGGATTCTTTATAAGTCAATTATAGTTCTGCAAAAACAAAGAAGGACTAATTTAATATCTCCAATAGAAAATTGAAGTAGGCAATTTATGTATCACGTGCGAGAACAAGAAGGCGAAAGATTTTCAAACCGCTGATGCAGTAAGAAAACACATGCTTGACAAAAGTCATACTTTTATGAAGACGGAAGATGGGTTCGAGGAGTATGAAAAATACTATGATTTTTCAAGGCTGTTTGAGGAGAAACTAAAGGAGCAGGAGAAGATTGTACCGGGAATTTAGTTTCAGAAGGTACGAGTGATTGTTGACGAAAAAGAGAAAAAAGGGGAGGATTAAAACGATTGGGAAGATTAAGGAGGCGACTAGTAGGATTAATAAGAATGGGAATAAGACGAGGAAGAGAAGGAGAAAGACGAAAAGTAGATTGAATAAGTAAAAAAGCCAAAGGTTAAGACTTACCACATCATGAGACCAACAATCACAGCCAATGATGAACTTCTGCTTCCTAACGGCAAAATGTATGTAATTTCTTACCCAGTTTGGGCCATCGAAAATATCGATATCTTTATCGTCAAGCGGTGCACCCGCCTCATTGGTTTACTCGTCATCTAAGGCAAATAGCAGCTAATAGTCCCGCCACTAGCAACGCCCTCATAGATCGTCACGCTTTAATCGAGATAATAAAGAAAGAGCTAATGTCTAAGAAATAATTGGTTCGAGGCAAAAAGTACAACTTACAGTTTGGTTTAAACAACAATGAATTGCAGCGTCACTATCGTAATAGCAACCCAAAATGATCTTCATTCTGCTTTAACTTAGAATAAAATATAAAGATCAGAAGAAACCGCTTTTACGATTTGACTTGCACGAAAGAGTATCGATGACCATCCTATCATCAGCATGGGAATTAGGATGTTGATTTCCGAGTTTTTTGATGTAGTTTATGCGAAACAGATTGTCAATGAGGTTGAACAGCTGTTTGCATCCTGCTCGCTGGAGATGTCTATACATTTTGTAATATTTACGGAGACCTATCTTTAAAAGGCAACACTTTTTTACAGTCCTAGCCTTCTCGCGATGAGTTTGCGTTTTATAGCCTTATTTCAACCTCTAAATATAAGACTTTTATCCTTCGAATAATTCTTCTTCTCCCAGTGTTTCTCCTGTCGATGCGTAATCCTTCAACGTTTCGTATTTATTAGTCAACAGTATTTTTCCATATATGATAATGTATATTTCATTGAGATTATCTCCTTCGCAATATATTGATTTTCCCGCCTCAAGATAGATCAGCTTCCCTATGCTCAGTAGAATACAGCCCCCAAATTGGCTAATCTTTCGAAAAAAAGGGTTGATTTACTTGATGAGTTCGTACGAAGGCATATAAAATTATAGAGGTAATTTTCCTTTTGTTGTTTTACACTTTATGGGTTTGAATTCAAGACTTTTTTTAATTTTTTCAATTGCAATATTTGGACTATTTAAATTGATGATTGGTTTTTCATCTTTTGGAAGTAAAGTCGAGCGATTATTTACTGAGAGCTTTTGTGATACGTGAAATATGTTGCTCTTGTCTTGGCTGAGGGCTTTGATGCATTTTGCGAGACGGATTTTTGTTATTTATTATTATATCGCCTATCGGTCATTAATCTTTAGTTTTGGATTTTTGGAAAGACTATTAAAGAGTTTTTTTTTACTCTTTGTCTTCAGTTTTCGCTTTTAAATTTCTTATTTTGTTTTTTGCTATTTGTACTATCTTATACGTTTGGCAAATAGTGACCATTCTTTGATCCTTTGATCTTCCTCTCCCTCTCCCTCTTCCTCTTCTATTTCCGTTTTAAATTTCTATTTTTAATCGATGATTGCTAGCTCATTACAACTGTTTCTATCTGGTTTACTGTTGATTTGGGCATACTAGCTATTTTATGAATAATCTGCCTCCATACAGCTTTCGTTAGGATATTTATCTACTGCGCTTAAATATCTCCTCCTTTTTTTATTATTTATACCAAAAGGTGACAGTGATTTTTTTATTGTACTCTCAATCTTTTTAGGCATTAGGCCTTCCCGTTATTCCTTCATAATCTTATATTATTCTATTTCATTTTGATTGACCTGAACAACTAATTCCTTGTCCTCTTCCTTTTTATTTGCCAGTATTTATTCATTTTCGTTGATTTCAAATTACAAACCGACAGAAGATCGCTTCACTGATTGAGATTATACTTGACTGGCTCTGTTTGAGTTTAAGATCGTCATTACCTTCGGCAGTTTAATATCGGATGTAATCATGAATTAATCTTTATCAGTTTTGACGAGCGCAAATTAACGATCCTCGAATGGTTCATCCTTTTTAAAAGGTAGTTGGTACCTGCAAGATTTTATAGCTAATTTTTGTCTGGTAGCATACTCAATTATTAAGGGTGTCTTATATCTTGACATTTTATTAATGATTATATTGAGAAGAGTTAAAAATATTTAATCTAGCTGCAGGTAGGATAAATCTTGCTGGAACCTTCAAACTTTAGTAGGATAAGCTGATTGTAATTGTTATTAAAATTCATTTAAGTTATAAATTTGATGCAATTCAGACCAGAAAACATACTCACCTTCTCCTACGAACCAGATCGACACCTGTCCACCACTCTCACTCTCAAAAATACCAGCAACACAAACTGCTACTATAAGGTACTGACTTCTAACAAAGTTTAAAGTATCAACTACTCATAAATTTTCGATAAAGCCTAGCAATGTGGGCATGCTCAAAGCAAATGAGGAGGCTACCGTACAGATAATAATTCATCGGGACGTACATGCAAAATAACTGAGATTGTCGATCATGCCAGTGAGGAAAAAATTCAGATCATCTATGGTCCAAATTACGAAGAGAGTAAGTATTTTGATTTATTGGTGGAAAATGGAAGTCGAAACGATAAACTAAACCTCACAATGATGATCAATTAGAAGGAAGACAGAATTGTACCCATATCATAAGTAGAAAACTTTGGAAGAAGAGGTCAGTGCCTATAAGGCGAAACCTATTCAGGCCAATTTTAAAAAAGATAAGAAGGGAAGTCTTGGCATCCTTCCCATCGTAATCATCATGGTATTGGGACTTGCCATGGGATTTTTATCACCAGTTGCGATATTTGGAAAATGAGTGATATGGGTGTCTATTGGTCCACAATTGTATTATTAAGCGAGATTAACTTTAAAAGCATAATGAATATAAATTAAACATTCTTTCTTCAATTTTGGTAATATCAAAATGTGATCTCGTTCTTATATCCCGTTGTTGATTCTCCATCAAAAATAATAATATCTCCAATAACTCTCAATTGCTCTCTCCAAACTCATTATAATTGTATTCAATCTTCAGTATTCTTAATGATGAGCAATTGTTTGTTGAAAATCAATTATAATTCGTAGTTAATAATGAACGAGAAAAAGCTAGTCGAGGTCTTTCGAACATTTTTCTAAAAAACTGTCATGCCTTCCGTTGTCCAAAATGATGAGATCATGAGGGAGTGGAACCATCTCAATAAGATAATCAGCGCAGACTCCATTGACTATGCGCAAATTGAATTCTATCTTCTTCTATCGAATAAAAATAACAACAATTCGCAAGGCAGAAACAGTCAGCATAACATCGGATCTGCCAATAAGATACAAGAGAATGATGCTAAGTATAGGCATAACGAATATAACAATACGGGAGATAAAAATAACTTTGAGAAAAAAGGATCATTTTTGGGCAGCAGTGTCAGCAGCAAAAAGTAGCAAATTCAATATTTAGGAAGAATTTAATCTCGAGTCTAGAGGGGTTTCAGAAAATGCTGACCTATAATCAGGAACGGCTCGATGCCTTAAGCAGAAAGGAAGGAGGGCAGGCACAGAATACAGCCAACCAGCCCGGCCTCACAAATCAACCCAGTCAAGGGGGCTCAAATGCAGCGAATACGCCTGGCAATGGCGTTCCCATTCGCAGATACTGACTATTTATGCGTTATTTACCTTTGCTGATTATAACATAATAAATGATAAAACAATCAGGGTCTGCCATAGAAATGAGGATTATTTTATAAAGCAATTAAAAGAAGAGTTGGACATTCTCTGTGAGATCGGGATTAATATGGTTTGCAATTTTTATTAATATTTTTCCAACTGACAATAGCCAATGCAATCAGCAGACAACCTTTAAAGATAATCATAGTCAGCTAATCTGCCAAACTGAGAATATTCCCAATAAAGTATATACGAAGATGACTAGATTGTGAGAAATTTTATCCAAGTAGTAATACTCATCCATCTCTATAATATTCATCTAATATATTTTAATATTCTTTCAAGATCATGTCCAAAAAATAATTTTGCTGGCGAATGCTTGAGGTGACTTTCTTCATTTATCTCAGTGGCAGAGTTAAAAGGTTTTATCTTGCAATAGCATTTTAAATATATTAAAAATTTCTCTATTAACTTAGGGTCTGATAGAGGAAAATCATATTTAGTTGAGTATTAGGTTTTATGACAAAATTATTAGACAAGCAGGATGCAGTGCCAAGTAGTATATGAAATAAAGTCAAAATAAGGAGATCGTCAATTTGAATAAATTTCCTTAATCCAAAAGCGAAAAAAATCGAAGTGAGGGAAATGATTTTAATTGGACGATTGAATGAGTCCATTATTTAATACGGAATGATGTAATCATATCAAGGAAATATGAAAGTGGAATTATAAATATTTATAAAAATGCGCTTTGCAATATTTGACTTTTTATTGCACTCATTATTCAATATAATTATTTCATTAATCCGTATTCATGTAAGAATACAAAAGAACCAAAAAGTTAATTAGAGAATAAATTGAAAACCAAATATCCAAAAGTCCTTTAGATCAAACGTAAATTTTACTGAAAAGTTGTTCTGATGAGCTACATCAACGAGTTGTATTATAGATCTTTCGAGAACTATCTCCTTCGAATATGGATTTCATTATAGTTGAAATGTAAGTCACGGAATATGCCGAAAATTCTGAATAATTTAAAATCTTAAAATATTTTAGACGCTTCCAAGATGCCGCGTAACTTAATTTTTATTTAGATAGCGAACAGAAGCAAGAAAAATTCAAAAATAGCCAAAGGAAGAGAAAGAAGAGGCTGCGCAAAAATAGCAAACGAAAATGTAACCTAATTAAGATAAAGGCAGGAAGACATAAAAAGGATCGAGGAAGCCATTGCTTTAATAGGCAATTCAATCGCTCAGATCAACTCTAAAATTGATGGAATAGCAGAATAAGTAAAGATAAAGAAAGAAGCGCTAGAATTAAGAGAAGAAGAGAAAGATAGAGTAAACCAAGAGCTAGAAGAAATAGAATCTTATCAAAGTCAAGAAACCCCAAGAATTGTTAGAGAATTAAGTACTAAAGTAGGACAGGCTCTGTCCAAAACTAGCGATCTAATAAGAGCCCTATTTCCATCCACACGGATTTCTTAAGACTGGATAGAGAGAAAATTCCCAAATTGATCAAATCAACGTGGAAAAGGGAGAAGATAAAAATAGCTAAACAACAGAATAAACACAGTGTTTATAAAATAACTCCTCCAAAGTAAGTCAATCGACAGTATAAAAATTATTCGCTAATTTACCTCCAAGCCAAAAAAAGGATGAATAAATATCTTAACAAAGGCGGCAAAAATAGGAAATACCATAAAATAAAAGGGAAAAAAACTAAAAATATATTTAAAGACAATAAAATCAAATATAGAAAGTGTAATAAAAGTCTTAAAATATATAGGCAAACAAAAATTATCGATCAAGTTTAATTAAAAATAGACTGAAGCAAGTGCTGAATTCAAATAATTCTGCGCATTGCTTAAACTCGTTTTTATTAAATCAGCACCATGCACAATAGATGGCTTCAATGCAATAAATATCGTACATTTTAAATCAACCTGCTTCCAATTTTTCATCTGGGATCAGTTCGCAAAAATATCAAATAAATTAAGATAATTTTAAAATTCCATTATAAAATAGATTCCCGAATAGCGAAAGAATGAATGTGCAAAAACGATTCCTCTTGTTGTCATCCAAGGTATTATCACCACCTCCATCGAGTTTTTTCTCTTATCAATAACCCTTTGGATAAATTTATGAGGATACAGATTCACTCCTTGAGGACTTAGTTTAGGATGAATACCTGCATGATGCATGAAATGTCTTCTATATTAAAATCATTCAATAAACGATTACTATAAATTGTCTATATTTTTATATTATCAGGCCTCCAAATCCATTGCTCTTTGGATATAATCAAACCAAATTGATCCGATATCCTCGCGTTTATTAATAAACAACAATCAATGAATTTTATTCTCGTATCCACATAATTTTAAATGCTAATAATTAGTAATAATTCGGTATCATATTATAAATTGAGGAAACAAACAAATGTAAAAAGAGAGCGCACTATCTAATAATAATTAAAAGCTATCTACTATACTCTCTATTATCAATTGAGATAAATTTATTAAATTTTATAACTAGTAGATCATTTTCGGTATATTCTTGATTAATCTAAGAATTCGGGAAATAAAGATAGCTTTGAGAAAAAGGATAATCTTGGGCTGCAGTGGTAGAAACAAAAAATAGCAGATTCGATATTTAGGAAGAGTTTAATCTCGAGCCTAGAGGGATTTCAGAAAATTCTGACCTATAATCAAGAACGGCTAGAAACACTAAGCAGAAAGGAAGGAGGACAGACACAGAATACAGCCAACCAGCCTGGTCTCACCAATCAACTCAATCAAGGAGGCTCAAATGCAGCGAATGCAGCGTCCAATGGTGTTTCTCTTCGCAGATACCAACTATTTATACGTTATTTACCTTTGCTAATTATAACATAAGGAATAATCAAAATTCACTTCTATCATTTGATCATTATATCCAGTTTGACACTTTTCAACAGAATATATCAGAGCTGAGTTTAGAATAAACTATGGTGTATAAAATAAATTGAATGGAATTGAATTTTTTACTGACATGTTCTTAGGCAAAAATATCCGTAGCTGATTTATTTCTTCATGAATCTTAATGGGCACGTTATCTATGGCAAAATCAGTGTCACTGTTGATTGACTCCTCGTGTCTTGATAACAAATTCCAAAGTTATTGCATTGCCAACCTTCGCCAAGATAATTATGTGGGTACCTTAATGAGTCCTTTTTCATTTAAAAATATATTCCTTGGATTAATATCGCTAATATAATTTTTGATGTTTCGTGCTTATTTCAATGCTTTCATGAAGCTTAAAAGAAAATGCCAGATCTAAACCTCCTTAAAATTTGTTCCCTTTCTCTTGCGATCATTGATTAATTGGTTTAAAAGATAGGGATATTCCGGGTAATATATCTATTTTAAAGAAGAATACCTATACAGAACCAGAATTTCCACAAAAAATTGTCCTTTTGAATGAATGCTTTAGGGGAAGCAATAAATAGGGAGCATTTTGGCTATATTCTTTGAGGCTTGCGGACCATTTTTCATATAGGGACTCTGATGAACCGTCATTCATTGAGAGTGACTAATCGAGTAGTACAACAAATGAGATAATTAAGATGCAAGTTAATTTCTTCAAAAATTTCTTCTGATTTATTGCCCATATCCTTTGATCAACTGAATTTAATAAACAAAATAAATCTATAAATCAGAGATGACATTTAATTTTCTTCTTCAAATTGATTTTGCAATTATTTGAGTGTTTACTCATCCTTTGAACATATCCTAATAATTTCTCTCGTATCCTTATTTATAATCAATGGGAGAGTGTCAATCCGCTTGCAACTTCGACAAGACCAAGGAAACTAAATAATAACTCGATACATCCATAAAAATAGAATACAATGGCTCCAAGTTCATCATTCCGTAAGTGATTAGCTTCGAGAAGCAGACCACATTTTCTAAAGTAGAAGCAGCTGCAAGAGAATTCTGCCAAAGTATTCCTCTCTTCATTCAGAGAACAATATATCCACTTTCTATATCTCTTTGCTGACCCGCATCATCGCATATCGTCATTAGCATGTTTTTCAGTAGATATGGAATCGCTTGGAAGTTTAAGAGAGAGAGGAATTTCTTTAAGATCTTGGCAAAATTGAACACGATCTAATGGATTCAGTAAACAAGTGACTATACAGTTCTACCATCACTTTGTGGAGACAAAAAGTAAGGAGAACAAAAAGGAAGTAAAGATTCTTAAATTAAATTCCCCACATGTTACTAAGGAAGCATAGATCTCCACTGAGGAAAAAATGGAGCTGAAAAGCATTGGTGAACATCTACTCAAGTCAAACAAAGGTATACTATACCTGATATTAGTCGCTGCTATTCTGCTGTGTGCAGGATCCTCTTCTCGTTTTGACAACTAAGACAAATTTTTGGCTCCAATCAACCTTTATTAAAAAGTAACCATCCTTGACATCGTGTTTAAGCGGTTGCAGCGCAATGCACGTGGTAATTCTTCTCTTCCAATAATTGTTAATTGCAACGAGTTCAATATCGAAAAAATTGAAAAATATCTCAAAGGAAAAAACTATTATGGATTTAAACAATAAAAATTCAGATTTTTTATTACTTACTCTCTCGCTGTATTTGATAGTCGAGGGCAGTATTGCCTCAATGACAAGCTTAAACTCATAAAAAGACCCTCTGGAACTGCGGCTGCAGCTTAATACTTGCTGGGCCCCTCAATAAATGAATTTCTGGTCAATTAGGGAGTCTAGTTCGTGTACTTTAGTGGAATGTAAAATCTTCTGTAAAATCCTTGCGATCCAATCCTCCTGGGAATGATAAAAACATAAAAACGCCAAATAGCTGCAAAATGCGTCAATCCAGTTTTCTTTGGCGAAAGACTACCTAGATATTACGCCAATTCTGAAACTGGCAGCATATAGGTTATGAGTAATTTTTATGATATTTAGATTCTGAGGATTTCAAGCGACTGCAATCCAATGAACTGCTCTGCCATCTGCCAGTGGCAATAAACTCAATGGTATTTGAATTATAGTCACTGAGAGAGATAATGACCAATTATAATGATAGTCTATTTTTGGCCTAAAAATATCATGTGATAGCCAAGCAATAGAAAGTCTACAGCGTAAAGTTCTTCAGGGCATAGATCCACAGCTGCTACAGCTTTTAAAAGGATCTACTCGACATAATTAGCTGTGTATAAAACCCTATCCTCTTCAAAGTGCCTCGCCACACAAACTATGCTCCCATCTGCTCCAAAAACAAATAATACGCGATATCGGAGGCAGTCCAATTTTTCCAGACGCCGATCCAGGAATAATTAGACTCGATAATTGTAGCTAATCTTTGATATTTTAATTAAGTTCAGGTATAATATAAAAGAAATGTTTATGCGCTTTTGCAGATCTATTCTCTCCCTGAGATATGTTATTACATCAACAAATATTTATTACTGCATGGAAGCAAAAGAAATCAGAGTTGTAGACTACACTAAATAGACCTATGGAGACTATCCTTTTATACAGTCCGCCTTTCAGTCTGGCAGGAAGTGGACTCCCCTAAATCAAGTTGATTAAGCACTTATAGGACAGGAAGTTCTTGTCAGAGCAAGGTTAAACAACTCCACTGGAAAAGGTAATAGTTGTTTTATTTTTTTGAGGGAGAACTATTTTACGCTGCAAACCTGTGCCTTCAAATCAGAAAACATCTCCAAAGAGATGATCAAATACATGATTGGGGTCCCTAATTAAAGTATTGTGGATATTTTTGGAACTGTTGTAAAGCCAGATAAACCTATCAGTAGTTGCTCCCAGCAAGTGGAGCTTTCTATTCTCAAGTTCTTTGTTGTGAACAGAGCTATTGGTAGACTTCCTCTTCAGATTGCTGATGCCAGCAGGAGAGTGGAGCATAATGAATTTGATCCTAATGAGGGGGAGGAAGCTGTAAAGGTAGAGGAAAAAATTTAAGAAAAAAAGGAGGAAGTTAAGGTTGAATAAAAAAAGGAGGAAGTTAAGGTTTAAGAAAAGAAAGAGGAAGTTAAGGTTTAGAAGAAGAAGGAGGGAGCTAAAGCTTAGAAAAAGAAGGAGGAGGGGAAAGTCTAGAAAAAGAAAGAGGAAGTAAAGGTTGAGAAAAAGAAAGAGGAAGTAAAGGTTGAGAAAAAGAAAGAGGAAGTAAAGGTTTAGGAAAAGAAGGAAGAAGTTAAGCAAGGAGAAATTAAAGAAACTGTGAAGGTGTAAGAAAAAAAGGAAGAGGGAAAAACTGAAGAAGCTACAACTGAAGTTAAAACTGAGGAAAAAGGTGCTGAAGATAAATAAAAAAAACCTAAAAAGGACAAAAAATAGAAAAAAAAAAGAGAAGAAAAACCAAAAGAAGTCATTTAATAACCAAAAGAAGGCCCCATTGTCCTCATGAAAACTAGACTTGATAACAGAGTCATCGATCTTAGAACAACCGCTAAACAAGCCATCTTCAAACTTTCATCTGGAGTCTGTCATCTTTTCCGCGAATTTTGCCATAATAACGATTTTGTTGAAATTCACACTCCCAAACTGATTGGAGGCTCCTCTGAAGGTGGTTCTAATGTCTTCACTTTTAGTTACTTTAATCGAAAAGCATGTTTAGCCCAATCCCCTCAACTCTACAAGCAAATGTGTGTAATGGGTGACTTCCAGAGAGTCTACGAGATCGGTCCTGTTTTCAGGGCTTAAAATTCATTCACTCATCGACATATGTGTGAATTCGTAGGGTTGGATATCTAAATGACCATTAAAGAGCATTATTTCGAGTTATTGGACTTTTTTGGAGAGCTTTTCCCTTATATCTTCAGTAACATTGAAAAGAAATATGGCGTTTAGTTGAAAGCTATCAATGAGCAATTCTAATTTGCTCCCTTCAAGTGTCCTTTACCAGCTCTTAGACTCACATTTGCTGAAGGTATTCAGTTATTGAAGGAAAACGGAGTGGAATGGCCAGCCGATGAAGATCTCAACACTGAAGTTGAGAAAAAGCTCGGATAATTCGGTATATTTTTATTAATCTAGTGAAGGCAAAATATGATACTGACTTCTATATGCTGCATAGATACCCGATAAGTGCAAGACCCTTCTACACAATGCTCTGCGAGGATGACCCTACTGTTACTTGCTCTTATGATTTCTTTATGAGGGGGTAGGAAATTCTCAGTGGTGCCCAAAGAATTCATGATCCTTAAATTTTGACTCAGAGAGCAATTGCTAAGGGAATTGATCCTTCTACTATCGCTGACTATATCGAGAGCTTCAAATACGGTGCTTATCCCCACGGAGGAGGAGGTATCGGACTTGAAAGAGTGGTAATGCTGTACTGCGGCTTGAAGAACATCCGAAACTCATCATTATTCCCTAGAGATCCCAAGAGAATCACCCCCTGATGTAAATGAAAATAATCCAAAGTATTATCAAGAATAATAATAATATCCTAAACAAGTTTATCTATCTATGAATTGAATAATTAAATCAGGCAATCCTTCGTTTTTCTTCCATCATATTTTCAACTGAGTTAACTGCTTTTCTCTCCTCTTCAAAGATTACTTGGTAATATTCACAGTGCTGAAATTTCATCTACCTATTGTCGTGATCATTCAAAAAATTCTATATTTTCCGGTCTCTGCGGTTGTAGTGACAGTTAGCAATTCCAAAGTTACTAAAAATTAGGTCTTCGCCAGTTCTAATTCGAATCTCAGCGTTTCCGAAAATTATATAAAACTGATCATAAACCATACCCCTATATATTATTCTCTTTTCTTCAGTTTTAGATGGACGATTCCCAGCGTTTCTCAGAGTTCTATTTTCTTAGCTTTGGGGAATATTTTACTGAAGGGGAAAACTTTCATTGTTAGTGACAGATATAAGGAGAGCGGGCTAGTTCATTATTGTTTTATCATTAAGTTAGCCTGAATAAAAGCCAGCCACTACTGCTGTCGCTGTTTTAGTAATGCAAACAAGTCCTAGTTTGTTATCGATATATTGATGGACATTAGTTAAATTTTTAGGGTCATGCTTACAGAGGAATTTTGTTTTTATAATCCTATTTTTCATATATTTGCCTATGTGAGAGATAAGGCAGGCTTTGCCTTCGTCGTCGTTGTCAAATATGTCTCCAGTGAAGAAGAGTTTGTAATAGTGAAGGTAAATTGGGTAGCAACTCTTTCTCGTTTGATTTCTCTAAAACTGTGGAGGAGATTAAACATATTGAGATAAGGCTAATTCATACTATTTGTTAATTTATTTTATTTGTTAATTTTATTTCAGTTTGTTTGCTAAAGATGAAATTTAAGTCGATAAAGTCCTTGATTCTTCTCTCAAGCGGTCTATTTCCGTCTTATTTTCTGATTGAATTAATTTCATTCTTGCGATTTCTTCTTCCAAGACATGCTTATCTTCTATCAAGGTATTGTTCTCTTTTTTCAATTTTTCAATTTATTCTTAAAATTGTTTTTTAAATTCAGTCTTTAATTATTATATCTCTTCCTATGATGGCTTCTATCGAGACAAATATGAAAAATCTTCGAAGAGAACAGAACCAAGATTATCCATTTTTTATCCATTTTCCAGAATGGCTGACATTTCCATGCTCTGGTTAAGTCCCTATCTTCGGCTTTGATTTAACTGTTTTGCAATTTCATCATAATACTTCTTACTTATCTCTTATTTTTCTTTCAACAGTCGCATATTCTCTGAATTTAGTTTTTAGTGTAGTTTTCGCAATTTATCTAATTATATTTCACATTTTTAGTTTTTGATGTTGAGTACTTTAACCTCGCTGAATTTTTGTTATAACTGTTATTGCAGGTCGCAAAATTATTGCAAAGATTTGTTTTCCTTTTATAATTTTTGCATTAGAAGGTCATTTTTCTCATCTCCTAATTTTAATGATTATTCCTTGGCTTTAGAAAGGTCTTCTTTGAGTATATTTATATTTTCTTTTAGCTTTGTGATCTATGATCTAAGAGAGGCGATTTACAGTTTTGATGATTCAGTTTATTAATTACCAAGCTTCAAAGAAGATATCTCCTGTTAAAGCTTTATAATTTTTTATTTTAGCTATTTAACTGCCAAAATATTATCAGAGTTTCGCTTTTTTTACAGGGATTAGGCATCGAAAATTAGTTCATATACTTAAAGTATTTAAATTTTTGCATCTCTCCTCTATGATCCAAGAAATTTCACGTGCTTGTTATCAAATTTTTTGCTAAACAGGGAATCAGTTAATCCAAAATTGGAAGAAAGCATTCCATTATAAGGGGAAATAACTATCCTCAGTTCAGATTGGCCATACATCAAAAACTGCTTAGTTAAGGCATTCGGTTTCTTCTTATATTTTTATTCTGCATTATTGAAAGGATAAATTACAAGGCATTTATTCTATTCTTTGCACTAAAAGATAAATCCATCTGCTTTTTAATTGTTGAATTCATTTAATTCTTAGCCATTGAAGGGATAGTTCGTGAAGCCACCAACTATTTTGTTAAACTAGGTTTTTATTATCGTTAGAATATTGGCTTTTCCTTAAATTGAATGGCCAGAGAATGATTTATCTCTTAAGGATGAGAAAATGCAGTTTACACCAAGAGGATTAACTTTTTTTATTTTTATAATATTTTTTAGTAATTAATTTGAAAATTGAACTTAGTGACTGAAAAGGGAGAAAGAGGGGAGAAGCTATTCTAATGATTTTTTCTTTATTTATTATTATTTTTCGCATAAAGTGTTTGTTTATATATTTAAATATATTTTGATTTCTGTAGGATCAGTATTTGATTCTTCACTTATTCCTTACTTCTATACTGTCTGATTTTTCATGGATTAAATTTAACTCTATAATCTGGCGATAATAGCACTTTTTTAGGAAAGTTTTAGTTAATTCTCTTTGATTATTTATTGCATTTTGCTAGTTAAAGAAGTTATTGATAACTTTTGTTATTCGAGTATTAAGGATAATTTTGTAATTTGTTATGATTTTTGATTGTTATCGATATTATGTTGAGAATAATGGTATTAACATATCTTTAATGCATTTTATATTTTATCGATTTTCTATTTCAAATTAATGTTTTCCTATGATATTTTTTTTAATTTTGTAGAATTAATTTTCCTTAAATTTATAATCATGTCTTATGTCCAGCGAGTTAACTCTAAAAATTGAAATTACAGAGTAGTATCGCGATTTAATTATTTTTTTTAAGCATAAGTACCCGTTTAATTAATTTTATTAATTAAAAAGAGTGTTATAGATAAGTTAAATGTTTGGCTTTCATGAATTTCTTTTTATCTCTTTAATATTACAGCTTAAAAGTTAATCTGTTATGTTAATAAACTCAATTTTTTAGACAGCATGGATTTTACAGCATCTATGCGCTTAAATATATCGATTTAATTGTTCATTCCAGTATCATTCATAATTTACTTTTACAAAATTTTTAGAAAATTTAGGAAATAATCCCTTTCTTCTTCATATTTATAAAATTAATTATATTTTTATAAAATTTCAGTAGTAAACCTGCTCCAGTAATTGTATGATCGTTTAATATCTCCTCGTTAGTTTTTTATTATCTTTTTTTACAACTCAAATATGATGTTTTTTGCTATTTAATATGGTAATTCATTAATTATTTCATAAGTTAAAAAACTTCGCATTTATGGCTTTATAGGAGTTTTCTTTAACTGATTACTTTAAACAATATCATTTACAGCTGCCTGAAGCTATTGTAATTTTATTTACATATTAATATATTTTACTTTTTTAATATTTTACAAATTATTCCAAGTTTTATTTTATTTTAAGGATGTGATACATTCGTCAATAATTGTCATCATTTCTAAATATTCAAATTGATATTGAATCAATGGTGAAGCCATTGGTGAGATATTTTTATATTAATTATGGTTATTTTTTAATTTCTTTATGTATATCAAGATAGATTCAATAAATGCTCTAAAAGTATAAGACTACACAGGAAACTCAACTCCAAGATCTAAAAATTAGCATAATTTCATTTCAACGTAATTTTAATTTCTCTTTAGTTATTAAATTAGCGATATTTGATCCTGTACTGCAGTTGAAACTCTAAATTTATTTATTTGATAAAAATTATATATTTATTTATTTTTTCCTGAAATGTTGTCTAATGAATTAAAACTCATTAATTGTAAAAATGACTAATACACATTTATCTTCTCAACTAGGGTATTAATTTTTCCTTCAAATGTTTGAATATATTCTAATCTTTAGATATTTTAATTCTTCAAGCTTTTTATTACATCTTTTGAGGATATCACTATCATGATTATTATTTGACTGTATTTGAGATTATCTTATGAGGTTAGAAAAGTACATTCCAATTTAATAATTATTTGGAAAATATTAGTTCATCTACCTCGTCATATTGGATATGTCCACACTACTAGAAGGATCACCTAAATTAATTTTTACATTCATCATTGAATTGCAGACAGTAACAGCACGAATATAAGGTTTAATTTTATTCCTTAATAAATTGTTATACTAGTTCATTATGCTGGAGTCTTCTAGTGAAAATTTGAATCGCTATTTGAAGAAGAAAAAATGATCTTCTTTGACTGTATATGTCCCGAATATTTAAAAGAAATTGCGAGTTATTCTTAGAAGAGTTTAGGGAGATACTTTCGAGATGGATTACATGTAAAAAGTATTATTTATAATTATCTTTATATTTTTAAGTCATTTTAATATTCAAAAGATATAAATGATTACTGATTGCATTAATTAAGCACTCAATGCAAAATCACTAAGATAATTATCATATAAAATTTAGATGCATAGTTTGATGATAATCTTTTAATTTCAATCAAACAAGAAACGAACAAAATCAATTAAAGTACCAAATGAATCTTATTTTTTCCAAAGAAAGCATATTTTATTAGTAGCTGATACTTTTTTTAAAAAATAAAAAATAAATTTATAGTGAATAAGAATAATAAAATATATATAAACAAAAGAAGAATATATTCAACGATCAAATGATGATTTTGCCTATAAATACTTTTAAAAATAACTTTTAATATTTCATGAGAAAGTAAATTATAAATATGATTAATTATAATCTACAAATAAGTATAACAAAAGTTGATATATATAAAAAAAATTATTATAATTTTTAGATCCAAATTGATGAAAAAACAACTTTACTTTAATATATTTTTATAATAAAATTTCGCAATAATATTTTGGTTATTTCATTTAATTTTGACATAAATTGCTTCATCAAATCGATAGATAGATAGATAGATAGATAGATAGATAGATAGATAGATAGATAGATAGATAGATAATAAAGTCCCCAAAGGGATGTATAAATATCATATCGTTTTATTTTAAATTTCTTTTAAATTTTGAATCAGTTATGAATAATGATTAACTGAGGTATTTTGGTAAATTCGACTATCAAAGGTATTTGTATTGAATGATAAATTTGGTTGACTTTTAATTTGACTGCTAAGGTATTTGATTTTCTATGAGACTTTGAAAATGAAGAAGAATATGAGATAATAAAAAATGACAGAGATTATTTGAAAAAGAGAATGAATGAAGAGAGTTACATGAATGAATGAAAGAATGAATGAAAAATAATAAAAAGAATAAAAAATAAAGAAAAGATAAAGGTGATTACCAATTTCTCATACTCTTACGAATATAAAAAATTAATAATGCTTCATCAAATAAAACACCACTTATTTCACAAAAAGTTGAGTGTATTATTTAATTTAATGCTATTTATCGTATTTCTCATAGAATATGTTAATTATTCCAAAATACGGATTCGGAATACATATGAA
>Ga0302188_10000033_pt1 | contig 97563 bp, 145 predicted proteins | sample II_Bog_E2_1_FD_198783 | JGI IMG/M metagenome (GOLD analysis project Ga0302188, IMG submission 198783) | Peat permafrost microbial communities from Stordalen Mire near Abisko, Sweden - II_Bog_E2_1 | ecosystem: Environmental > Terrestrial > Soil > Wetlands > Peat | place: Sweden: Abisko... | reverse complement strand
AGCCGTATACCCAAGCCGAGCCGTATACCTGAGCCGAGCCGTATACCCGAGCCTCGCCGTATACCTGAGCCGAGCCGTATACCCGAGCCGAGCCGTATACCCGAGCCGAGCCGTATACCCAAGCCGAGCCGTATACCTGAGCCGAGCCGGATACCTGAGCCGAGCCGTATACCCAAGCCAAGCCGTATACCTGAGCCGAGCCGGATACCTGAGCCGAGCCGTATACCCGAGCCGAGCCGTATACCCGAGCCTCGCCGTATACCCAAGCCGAGCCTTCTTGACTTAGGTTACTTTCTTTTTCAATGTATCCGCCCAATTCTCCGTTGGATATGCGCTCGATCCTAAATAGAGTCACAAAGCCTAGTTTGAGTTTAAGATCAAGTCGTAATTTATATTTAAGCATAATAATCTCCAATCCCACCGTTGACTCTGATCGAAAGGATCAACAAGTCAGTCAGGCCTACCAAGGTTATAGCTAAGATCATGGCGAAGCTCATATAGTCCTTCCTAAAAAACACTTTCAGAAAAAAACACTTTTAGAAACTCAATTTTGAGGGGTAGGGGATTTAACCCTACCCCACCCTATCCCTTTTAGGCCGTCAGTGCCGAGCCTTGTCTAACCACGTTCAAAGCCTGGGGACCCTTTGGCCCGTCTAGCAAGTCGAAAGTCACAACTTCGCCTTCCTGCAATTCCTTGTAGCCTTCGCCAGCTATAGCGGTATAGTGAACAAAAATGTCAATGTGTTCACCAGTGCCTTCGGAGTCAATGAAGCCATATCCTTTCGACGAGTTAAACCATTTTACTTTACCGTTTACTGTTTTCATATCTAGTACCTCTTGGAATAGTATATTGCAGAATCGGTGCCAGCGTGGTTTAGTTGATATTATTGGGGAATTGCTACTTGGAAAGCGTATAACTATTAGTCGCCGTCAATTTGTTGGGCAGTAGGCTGGGAATAGGGTAGATCGGACGCAGGGATGTGTCAGGCCTGACACGGTGGGGGTCGCCGCCGCCGCCGCAGGGACCCAAGGGCAGGGACCCAAGGGCAGGGACCCAAGGGCAATGGCGAAAGGGCCCGGGCAGATACCCGGACCCATACTAAGTTAACTCACGCCGCATCGGTTTTCAATATCTCTTGATGCAAGTCAAGCCATGCGTCAATCGATCCATTAATGCTTCCCCCATTTTTCAAAACAACGGTTTTGCGCAATTCGCCTAGGCCGATTGACTCTAGTTTGGCTAAATCAATGCCAGACTTCACGACTCGCCAAGACTCAATTGACGCGCCATAGGGTTGAAGTCGGGCACCATGATAGACAATGGCGAGTGTTAGTTTATCCAAGGTATTGACTTTAGCAACCATTGCGCCTACCGCGATTCCATCCATACTGTTTTGACGGCCAGTTAGAACTAGTGTTTCATCCGGGTTAACCGTCAATCGCATCGGACCCAAGCCCATTGCACCTAGTACTTGTTTTGCGACTCCGTCAAGCCATGCGCATATCTCATTGTCGCTGTAACCCTTAACAGATAGGCCGTTTTCGTCCTTAATACTGGTATAGTACTTCACTCCGAAAGTCTCTTCTATCCCGGTATGTAAATCCCAATTAGCAGTCATGGGAATACAGGTATCGATACCGCCATAAAACCGAGCCATGCGCCAGACATAGGCGTGAATACCGTTTTTAGGTTTATTTGACTTAATGGTTTTCCCATTCCCCCTAGGGCTTAATTCCTTAACAAGGTTTTCAATACTAATAACAGACTTGACTTGGTTTAACATAATTTCCTTTCAATACAATGGGTTAAGTAATTCTAACCACGTTTTCCGAGCCTAAAACCTTTTCGACTTCACTGATCAAGATTTTGTGGCAACCTATCTGCAAATATTCGCCGGTCGCGCCTTGTTTAATGCCCACAAATTTAAATGATCCAATTTGCAGTCCTACCAGACTATAGTACACTAAACATGCCAAGGCTGAAATAATCAATTAATCCCAGTCTATTCAAATAGTTGTATAATGCTCGCCAGCGCTAGCTGGTTTCCGCGTTATATATCAGGCAGTTACAGGCAATTGTTAACACTTTTCGCAAGTACTTGAAACAATTGAAATCGGAGTTTTAAAAGTCGTCAATTGTCAGTACAGCGTCAAGGGCTTAAACAGTAAGGCTTGACTGGGCGCGGATCGGTCAAGGGTATATCAATAGGAGTCAGTCGACGGCGTTAGGGCCCGGAGTCATGCGTCAAGTCTAGGCGTCAAGACTGGGCCCTAGTGTTTCTCATTATAGGCAAAACAGAGGAGATGCAAGGAATGAAAAACGTTTAAGCGGTTTTTCGAGACTTCTTGGGAACTCCTTTTTTAGTCAGGCTGGATTGATACTCCAAGGCCTTGGCTATTAATTTTTCATTATTAGCGGGATACATTCGGAAATCACTGTTATAAACGCCTTGACGGTTTTCGCCGTACTTGGGATGCGAAGTCGTTACTTCAATATAGCGGTTTCTGGGTCCAATGAAGCTAGTACTAATACAGGGATCGGCGGCGTCGACTTCAATTGATGTAACCGTGGCGATATAGCTGAATAGCGTACCGCCCAAGGTCATGCCATGGACTAAGACGCGCTCGCCTACCTGTAACGCACTAGCGGGCTTAGAACATAGGTTTTCAAGGTAGGCCTTAGCAGCGGCGCCGCGACTAGTCAAAACGACTTTCGCGCCGCCGCACTTAAAACAGATATCGGCGAAACGCTCGCAGTAACTATATTTGCCGCTTCCATGACATCTAGAGCAGGTTTCGGTTTCAAAATGGGTTTTCATGACTTCTATGATGCAAGGCAGATACCATGACAGGGAACGTTATAGCGTAGGGCATGGCAAAACATGGCAAAAACGCTGTATATGGTGTTTACAGCGTCTAAAAGATCGTCGGACGTGGCCGGTAGGCCTTTGAAGACGTTAACCACATAGAATTACTCAGCAATTCGCTTTTCGTTTTCACTTTTCCTCTTAGTCCCTACAATCTTTACCTATAGGCTATCTATTAAAAGCAACTTAATGCGCTGGCATGCGTTATATGCGATTTAATAGGAGTCGTTTACAATAGATTTTAAAACCTTAACAATCGCCTTAGTCCGCATCGGTCTAGGGCATTTGTGCGTCCGATATCCCCGGTCAATCCTCAATACGTTACAAAATGTTAAAACCAAACATGTACTAAACCTAGACGAGATCTCCCTATCTATTCAATATCACGTCAATCTATCAATTCCGTCTATTCCACCATGCGGAGTCAATCCGATACCGCGCCCGCATTCCCCTAATTGTTAAGGCCCATGTCTGTTATGGCCTAGGTTAGGCGTCCGAAGTGACGATAATTGTCAACGCGAATAGTCTAACAGTATCAGCGCGTTAGTCTGCTATCAATCAAGTTGACACCTGCGCGGATACGACACATGTGTAAGTCATTGAATACATTGATGATTAGTCAGCAAAATCGTTTATCGGTGAATCCCTATTAGGTCGCATGGTTCAACCCTATTATGTAACAAATGCAATTACTTTATAATTTCTAAAATTTTTTTCCATAGGATTTTCTCTTAATATAGCATGTCAATTTTTAAAATTTTTTTTACAAAAATCCAATGATTACCACGATGGGCACCTTTCTCTTTGATATATAGAAGCTATGAAGAAGCTATGTCGTAAATGTAGGGGAATAGTAGAAGCGGGTCTATATTGCGACTATTGCCGCCTAGAAGACCGTATGCGTCCCATAAGAGTTGCTCAGAGGCGTAAGGAGAAAGTCGAACTCAAGAAAGCCGAAAAGCGTTTAAAGAATCGAAAAAGCCTTTGGATCCTCAAAAAGCTTCCTAAGTTTAAAAAAGCAAAAGTTTTAACACGTAGAGAATGCCAGGGCCATTGTGGTCTAGAGAAGCCCATCGACGATTTTACCATTGCCAATTGGACTAAGAAAGGCTATCCTCAATATTATTCCAAATGCAAGCCCTGTAGGGCTGAAGGACACCGCCGTAAGAGAAACGGACTGCCACCCCTTCCCAAGTCCCGTAAGTCTCCTAAAAAGACTCACAGAGATCGCAGAGCTGAGTTTTGGGAACGAGCTATGGCCATGGGTACTTTCGTACAGTCGTTGACGAGACTTCCAGAAAGCCATAGAGACAGGAAGCCCCTAATCACTCCCAAGGATGGTCATAGATTTTGTAAACACTGCAACCAAGAATTATCCCTAGATTTGTTTAAAACCGATACCGGAAATAACGGACTCATTTGTAGTACTTGCAGATATAACCCCACGAGGATTAATCGTGATAAATTTTTCAATGCCGCCAGAGCTTCTTTGAGACAATTTTTATTTGCTGACAACGAAAGGTTTAATGATAAAATCGGTTGTACTAACACGGACTTAAGGAAGTATTTAGAAAAACAATTTGTAAATGGAATGACCTGGGATAACCACGGAACTTTATGGCATCTAGATCACTACTATCCCATAAGTAAAGCCTATGATCACAGCTCTGAAGCTTATCTAAAAGCTTTACATTACACTAATTTACGTCCCATACTATGTGCAGATAACCTGAAGAAAAACGCCAATATTCCTTCTGAATTTTTTGATATTAATAAATTCCTTAATCCCGCTCCAGCCCCCAAACCTACAGCCCCCTGTACCATATGGGACTAGCGCTGCCGCTTCCAACCATTACACCTGTTCCGGAAAATTTACGGAACCCAACATTTGTCACTTTTGTCGTTTTACCAGCAATAGTTAGATTTGTGATATACTACTATCCCGGTAAAGACTGTATCTTTGAAACCTACTGTTTTATCCATAACACGAACTACTACCTAACCACTCTTAAAGTCTTCGAAGGCGGCGGCATCGAATGTTGGGGGCCAATGGATAAAGCCGAATTTTTGGCTAAAACGTCTTCGGGCTGGATTACCATAGACGTCCCCGATGGAACCGAAGTTAGGATCGGCGATCAAGGCTTTGTATTCACGCAGGCCAAGACCTTACGAAAAGACGGCGGTCTGATGTTTGCTCATAAATGGATAACCCAAGCCGACTTCGTCAAAGCCGTTTTAGACGCGGTTCACGTCGGACTAGGTAATAAATCGGCTTCTGAAATCTGTTTTGACGCCTACCATAGCTACATCCTGGATCCCTCCAAATCCAATCTGGAAGAGCTGAGAAAAGCTTATCTCGAAGTCCCCGCGCACAACCGTTGTTATATCCTAGGAGACCAGGACTTAAAAGATTTTCCCATTAGAGACGTGCTGGGGTTATGAAACCCCCGGCTCAGCCCGGAAAGGCTTACGCCCCAAAATAGTTCTTGACTTCTGATTCCCCCTGTTATACTCTAGTTAGGCAAGGCGGCGTGGGAAGCTGCGGGAAGGTGGCGAGGCTTACTTCGCATCCCGCTGGAGACACGCACGAGTCGGAAGATGCGCAACAACTAGCGCCCAAGCAGGCTAGTTGGCTGAGTCCGATCGGAACAGATGATCTTGGGTCCAATCTGAGCTGCAGTCGCGAGCAGCCCTTGCATATATAGGAGATTTATGAATATGGATCAAATCATTGCCCTAACAATTATAGGCTATATAGCCATCGGCTTTTTCTGCGCCTTACTAAGCGAAGACAGCAAGCATCCCTCAGCAGAAAACCTTGCCTGGTTTTTTATATGGCCGCTACTTCTTACTTTGTTAGCACTTAAGGGCGCTTGGCTGGCTATTAAGAGGATTTTTTCATGATCGATGAGAATAAGCTGCGAGATGCCGCTGAAAAAGCTGGTTCCGATACTTTTATCGATTCCCGAACTACCGCCAAGTATAATTTCAAAGAAGGTGCTCGTTGGGGTTACGCCCAGGCCGTGGAAGACAGATCCGAATGTGGTCTTGAAAGCTGGGAATGCGAGAAAGGCCGAATGAGGCTTGAAGACAAACTTAGTATCGCCGTACACGCTCTTAACGCATTAAGCTACTTGGGCCCAGCTAGGACGGCGTTGGAAAGGATAGAAGGGAACCAATGACTTACGGTATGAGAAACCTTAGACTTAAAATTCAAGTAATCCTAGACGAAGACGGCAGTTGGAGTCCGACTTTAGCCAATGTTTCAACCCACAGGATCATCGATAAACAGCTCCGCATCGCCATGGATGACAACGTCCTACGAACTATTATCGACAAAGAACTAACCATGGGCTCGATGTGGGTTTCCAAAGAAATACTTAAAGCTCTCAAACTTCCCCTAAATGTAGATACCAAAGAACTCGAAGAAACCATCAAAAAAGAACTCGAAGAACTATTTCCAAATTTTAGCATTTCTCTATATTTTAACGAAGGCAAGTTTAGGATTTACTCATTCCATGACAAACCTTATACTGGAACCACGGTTGAGATCCGACACCCCTTGGCTTCCGATCAACTACTAACCACACGTTATTACGGCATGTATGATCGTTTAGAAGATGGAACCTGGTGCTATGTCGATCAATGCCACGATTACTATGAGGGCGTGTTGGAGCGCGTACCAGCACCTTTAGATGTCGACAAACTCATGGAATACTGTAAAAACAAAGATATTGAGTTTGAACTACCTACTCATAGAATCCAACCACTTCCCGCTCCTAAGCCGCCTGACGAAGACGACGGTTACTAAAATAGTTCTTGACATTCCCCAAACCCTGTTATATCCTGGTTTCGTGGTGAGCAGTGTGCGCTGGCTTTGGCTTAATTTTAGTCTAAGTTGCTTTAACCGATTAGAGGACCGAGGATTGGGATTATGAGTCTATTTAAGATAATAGAATGCGATTGGGAACTTGACTTAGCAGATGATGAGACCTTAAGAGATCTCTATTTTTCAATCCTAGAAGATTTTCACAAGAAAGCGGGTCAGCTAGAAGCCATTCTCCAAGAACTTGGATCTAGAGGAGAAACCACATGAACGCGTACAAGAAAGGCGATTGGGTGGTCATTCCCAGCTACAACAAATACCCTGTCCAATTAGAAGAGGATCCTAGATTTGGGGGAGTTATTCGCAGCGTTTTAAATTGGCGTTTTGTTGAAGCAAATAAAAAAGATTCAGAAGAAATGGGGTTGGAGAGTGTAGCTTATTACATAAGCGATTCCAGAATGGCTGCTATCTATAAGCCGGAATCGTATGTCAGCGTAGACGAGATTCGAATGGCCAAAAAGAAAGATTTTAAAGCCATTCTAGAAAGTGCGAAGAAGGCGGTTGAATTAGCACAAAAAGAAATTGAGACCTATACTAAAGCAAGGGATTCGGTATGACCTACATCCTCGCCGTCGCCGTCTTTCTCATCGCCGTCATCGTCTGGGCCTGTATCAAAGATAGCAGAGATGACAAACGCGCTTACCAGCTATGTAAAAAAGGAGAATCGGCTTGGATAGCAGAGGAGAAAGCCAAACCTCGTTATAGAGCCGTTATTATTCGAAAAGACGGCCATGTCCATTACACCGACACCTTTGAACCAGAAGCCCGAACTCGGAACAATGGCTTCGGCTGGGAAACCGAACTCTATGACAGCCAGGAACGTGTGGAGAATTTCATAGAATACTCGGTGTTTAGGGATGGCTATTACAAAGACGACGGACTCTGCGCTTATATTCCCATCGTTAACATCGCCGTTATTAAAGCCGAGGTGAAGCCATGATTTACGTCTTAATCTGGGCCCATTGTTTCGCCGACTTCTTCATGCAAACCGACCAACAAGCCAAGAACAAGAGCAGCTCAAACTATTGGCTAGCCCGACATATTGTTAGTTACATGTTTTGGATGTGGCTGGCTCTTCGTTTCTCTCAGATCTTTGTCGGACCCTATTCAGTGGGTGCTACCTCCGCCTACGTCTTAGTTAACGGCTTGGCCCACTTCGCAACAGACTACATCACTTCCCGCATCACCAAGCGCCTCTGGGCTGAAAAACAAGTTCACAACTTTTTCGCCGTCATCGGCGTCGATCAAGCCTTACATTTAACAGTATTAGTGGCGACGATGCCATTATTGAAAGGATAATTATGCAAATAGGAGACATCGGAATACTAGAACTAAGCTCAAAAGCTTTTTTACCTTTTAGAGCTGTAATTACTGAAATTAATGCAGGAATTTATTTTTTTGAGTCTATATCCGATGTAATTCGCAGCTCGGACCACAGTGTATATGTGGGCAACCAATTTTGGGCTAGTTCTTTTGATTTTGCAGCCGGAACCTCTATATTTACCCTCGGCTCCCCCTCTGTTCAGGGCGGCTATAGCGGTCAATACCACGCCGCTCTCAATGTCAATTTTCGAATTCCAACAGGTATCGACAACATGCCCATCGAAGTCAAGGTCTCCAGCGGCTCCGATCACAGCCAATGTGAAGTCGTGGATAACGAGTGCGCGGGTAAGAAGTTTAGGTACTGCCGGTCGCACAAGGTCGAGGTTTAAATGAAAACCCTAGAAGTCTCCCCTTACTTTACCCAATTCTCCAGAATGTTGACCATATTATCTGATGGCCAAGAGCTTCGTCTTAAAACCGAGTTTATCAAAGAAATTGAGACCTATTTGAAGGCCATGGAAGTCGAAGCCGAAACCGACCCCTTTCTAAGAGATCAGCTAGCCAATGTTCAATTTTATAGATCTTCAATATATGCCTTGGTTTTAAATAACGATTCTTGGAAAACCAAATGGGACTTAATACTAAGTCTGTATAAAGAAAAACTTCAGGTTTGGACCTTCTATGTTGAAATGAAGAGGAAAGATAGCTAATGGCCATTTGTATTAAACACAAACTAGAACTAGTCGCAGATATATGCGAGGATTGTATTATTGAGGCCTCTGAGAAGACGCTTTCCAATTTTGGAATATCCGATTATGTCATCTGTGGTCTATGATATACAACAAATGGAGGATTAATTTATGACTTTGGTATCAGCTGTTTTTGTTCTAGGAATGCTAGCACTGGCCTTGGGTTTATTTGCGCTTCATATCTACGGAGCCGTTCTGGGCTTCCGTAAGAAATGGTATATCGGGCTCCTGGCTCTAGTTTTTGGTGCTTTCGGCATCGTTATTGGAGGCGCTAAGCTATTCTTTAAAAAAGACATTATCAAGGTTTAAGTAGAATATATGAAATACCTACTCTTGCTCCCCTTCTTATTTGCTTGTGCTACCATTAAGCCCCGACCCACTTTGGACTCTTGTAGGAAAGAGATCAAGCAAAGAATTGATTTCGACGACAGCGTAAAAGATAAATCTCCAGCAGACGTAGCTTATGCGGAATTCGGGATCGCCTATATGTGCAACCAAAACGGTTTCGATGCTGATAAAACTATGAAGGCTGTCGAAGATCTGTATAAGGACTCCAAACGATCGACTCCCCAATAACCGCCATCGCAACCGGTCTCGCTGAATTCTTTAAGGATGATCCGGCGAAGATCGCGTTTTGGCTGCTAACCGACAATCCTCACTTTGGAAACATGTCGCCATCCGATCTTATCGCCATTCGAGGAGAAGCCGGTCTTCAAAAAGTAGCCAAGTTTGTGGTTGGGGCTATGGAAGAGAATGGACCACCGCCTTCTTAATCTGGACACAGTGTCCAGATAAGTGTCCTGATTTAACAATCCCTTAATAAAATAGTTCTTGACTTCCGCCAGGCCTTGTGAGACAGTGGGCGGAGGAGAAGGTATGGCCAGTGACTATTGGACAGATTGCATCGCAGAGGCTTTCGAGGATGCAGGCCTAGTTGTGACCAAAGAGCAGCTAAATATAGTTGCCTCATGGGTGGCTGGTGCTCACGACAATTATAGCATGTCTCATGGCTACGATTGCATCTCTAATCCTATGCGGGAAGAGATCAAGTCACTTGAAGATAAACTTTATAAAGAACGAAATAAAATAATTTGTCGCGAATGTAATGGAAGCGGCAGCATTACTACCTATGGGCCAGTCCATTCTGCAACTAGTGGTTGTTATAAATGTCGTGGAGAGGGAAGGGTTTAATATGACCAACTGCCCCGGCTGTGGTCTTGAAGGCGCGAATTTTTATTACGATGGCAGCGAGTATTATTGTGAGGATTGTTATTTAAAAATGAAAGAGGAAGAATGTCAGGAATGGAAGGAAGAGCATGGAACTAACTAGAGAGGAATGGCTACAAATCAAAGCTATAATTAAGACAGCTCGAACTTTTGTACAAACCTATGAATATCATACCGAATGGCCTTTCAATGGGTTTAAATTCGATGAGCTTAAGAATGCAGTTAAGACTTTTGATGAAACGGAGATTGGATGAAAAATAAATCAGCGTTCCCCCAAGAAACTGGCGTTGGCAACATATATAGGGTAGAAGATGGACTCACCAAACGAGAATACCTAGCTATGGATATTTATGCCAGGACCATCAATGCATCGGATAGCGATGGCCAGCTAAAGAGCTGGGCAAAGCATGTGGTTTCAGCCGCAGATATTTTGTTGGAAGTTTTGGAGGAAGACAATGAAGAAAAATAAAACATATGTCCACTACGTGGACGACTCCACGCCCAAACTCAAACTCTTCAAAAGTCTGAAGTCCGCAAAGACCTTTGTAACCAAGTTTTTGAAGGCCCATCCGGATCCAATGGAGGGTTACTGGGTTGACTTTTTGGTGATCGGCAAAATCATTCCCGTGGATCCGGATCCTAGAGCTGGTATGAAAACACTAAAAGAATTTATCGAAGGCCACGGACCAGTTAAGAATCTAGCAATGGGACTCACTGACACCGTAAATATTTACGGAGATCGCATGACCGGAGAAGAAAAGGTAGATCTACTTAGGGTTAGTTTGGTATTGGTTCGCCAGTGCTTACAGGATTTTGGTGTGGAATGATCGCCGTATACAACCCCGAAGAGTCTATAGCTGCTAATTTTGGGGTCATAAATCCCGACGATCTCTGCGCTTGCGGACAGCTAAGCGAGTTTGGTACGCATTGGGTTAGCGATAACGAAGTTTGTAACGCCTATTATTGTGAGAAATGCATGAATAAGAAGAGGAGAGAGGGATGAAAACCATTACTCTTTTTGAAATTAAAAACGGCGATGGAGAAGTAATAGGTTCCTTTGTAAAGACCATTAGTGCCAGAGAAGAATGGGAAATGAGGATCATGAGAAAACAATTCCACGATTCTATCAAAAATTGCCCCACACTGTACTGGACGCCTGTATTCGAAGATGAGAAGGACAAATGAGATACTTAATTCTTTTACTACTCCTAGCAGCATGTGGTTGTACAGACAAGGACCGTTGCGAATTCTCTAACGGGACCCGAGCTTTTATGGGGCAACAGTTGGTGGATTGCGAGCCAAAACCAGAGACTCCGGTTTCCGACATTCCCCATAATACCGAAGATATCGCAGAAGTAGAAGGAATTCTTAAAGAAAAAATTTCCAATTGTTCTAAAATATGTGCGGTATCCGTGGCTCTGTTATTAGAAGAAACATCGAAAAGATATGATATGGCTTGCTCTAATTTTCCAAAAGTGATAAGCTGGGATGCAGATGTGGAGTTAATTGTTAAATTTAATAAAAAGTGTGAGAAAGGATGTAAGAAATGAGCAGACTATCATCAGAGAGAGAAGCTGAAATTAGAGAACTTGCATCTTTAAATCAAGCGCAAATGACTAAAGAACTTTTAGCTGAAATCGATTATCTCAGAGAACAATTGGAGATTAGTAACGAAGAAACCTTGGCCTGGAAAGAAGAAGCATTGAAACGGTTTGAATTGGAGGATGAATGAAACTCATAGACAAGCTAGCCGAAGCCCATTGTCATGAAAATGGCGACGATTGTCTTTGCCAGCGCACAGTACCAGGAACTCCCTTTGGAGAGCACATCTATATGTTTTGTGGATGTAGTCTGTACGATGCCTATAGGGCGGGGTTTCAGAAAGCCAAAGAACTCCTCCGTCTAAAAGAGATCCCCAGCGCCAAGTGGTTGGAGATTACCATGGAAGAATTAGAGGGATTAGGGGAAGAAGAGGTATGAGAAGCGCAGAGCGGCTCCAAGAACTTATGGAAAGCTATATAAATACTGAAATCTCTGACTTTACCAAGAGTAACTTAAGATACCCAAAACCAAAAAGAATGAGAACATGATTCATCAAGCCGCACACCTAGCTTATTGTAAATTTTATTATAATGAGGTTACGCCGGAGGAAATCAACGAATACGGGATAAGACATCCAAGCTATGTGCCATTAAAAGCATTAGTGAGTATTAAATGATCGACGACTTAACTCCCGAAGAAATGACTGCTTACCTAGAACTCTATTATGGCCGCCTACTTGAGCATCGATATCGTTATTACGTCTTGGCGGCACCGGTTTTAGAAGATTCTATGTATGATTATATCGAGCGCGACTACAACGCACTAGCTGAAAAGCATGGTGGGAAGATTATGGACATGGTTGATTTCGACCCCGAAGACGGTCTGGCTCAATCGGCGAAAATTAGAGTCGACTCTAATTTAGACAGTTATAGTCTTTGGGAGAAAGAAATGGAACCGGTAAGGAAAAGACTGGGGAAGCCAGCTAAGGAACAGAAGAAGGAAAAACAATGAGCAAGAAAATTGACTTAAGCACACAAGAAGGGCTAGACCTACTCAAGGCCAAAGCCAGGAGTTACGGACATTACGCCGAGTTTCTACAGGTGATGGAACTGATTGAAGAAGTTGAGAAACTGAGAGGAAATCCATTTGGAGCATTTCCACCACCCCATCCTCTATCTGTTCCACACATAACCGTTGAAGGATTTTATGAGTAGAATCGTTATTTCGGATGTCCATGGCACCTACAAAACCCTAATGGCCCTTGTTGCCAAGCTTCCACCAGAAGTTCCTATCACGTTTGCGGGAGATCTCGTGGATCGCGGTTTGGATTCACGCAAAGTCGTGGAATTCGTAAAGAACGGCGGCTACGATTGCGTGGTTGGCAACCACGAACAAATGATGATCGACGAACTCCAATTCCGCACTAAACCAGATGGAACCCAGCACGCATTTACTGATCACTACCACGGGATTTGGGAAATGAATGGCGGCGATCGGTGCTTGGAGAGCTATCGAATCGATGCCACCGAAGAGATGGCTTCAGGAGAGATCGTTAAAACCAGGCCCTACGACATCGCCGCACTTAAAGAACATCTGGCTTGGATGAAGACGTTACCAGTTTATATCGAATATAAGGATTGCCGGAACGCCAAAGGCGACTATCTCTTGGTTAGCCATAGCACCGCTGCCTATGCTTGGGACGAATATCCCCATGACAGTCCACAGTTTAGAGATAATCTGCTTTGGGAACGGACACCTTACCCTGCGAAAATAGAAGGAATTTACTCAGTTTATGGCCATACTCCACAGCGTGGTGGCGCCACCGTGAAGGAACACTTCGCTTGCATAGATGGTGGCGCTTACTTCAAACGAGAACCTTATGGCAGGCTTATTGCCCTGCAATACCCAGAGATGATCGTTGTGGAACAGGAGAACGTGGAATGAACGACGGTTTCACCAAATCAGCACTAGCCTTCCTCGCCTTCATGTACTTAGTGGCTTGCGTGGCCGAAGTATTTATGGTTAAAAACGGGACCGAAGCGGTTTTTGAAAGTATCAAAAGCGTGGTACCGCATATGGCGATGTTTTTACTTGGCGTTTCATACGGTCGTAGATAGTTCTTGACATCCCAAAACAGCTATGGTAGGCTGGATAAGAGGTGGATATGAGCAATTATAGCAGAGATCCCTATATGTGCAGGGTAGATTTTTGGAAAGAAAGCGGAAAGTGGTGTACAACGGAAGCCGTTAGTTTCGAAGGACTATATAGTGAATTGATTCACGACGCCTTTCATAAAGCCTTAGCAAGACATTTTGAGGGAAGTTCCAGACTTCAGGGCATGAGAGCGACTTGTTTGGAACCCTATCATGAATTCAGTCATCCCATTAGAGGTGTGGTAAAATGAAAGTAATTGTAACCGGCGGCAGAGATTATAGCGACGCAAATATGGTAGACGATGTATTGGACCTATTTAAACCAACTATGATTGTCCAAGGTGGCGCATTTGGAGCCGATCGGTTGGCTAGAATGTATGCAGAATTTTATAAAATCGAATGCGTTACGATGTCAGCAGATTGGGAAAAACATGGGAAAGCAGCTGGACCTATTAGGAACGTGGAGATGTTAAAAGCTCATCCAGACGCCGTAGTCGTTGCCTTCCCAGGCGGTAGAGGCACCGCTAATTGCGTACAATATGCATGCGAAATGAATATGATTGTTTTGAGGGTGGAGGGGTAATGCAACAACACCTATGCTCATGTTGTCAGGAAGTTTGGTTACTTCCCCACTTTTCGTATTGCTCGGACTGCAGGGACAGAGTTAAAGCAAGAGAAACTCCTTTAGAGAAACTTCAGAAGAAAGTGTTTATGTTGGAAAAGCGGATTAATAAGTTGGAAAAGAATAATGATTCTAAAACTTAAATCCTTTATTTATCGTCAAACTGGGATCTACTTAGCCCACCGAGAAGAACTAGCCTATATCAATTCCGAGGAATTTTGGAAGTCATTTGCAAAGATAATTAGTAAGGAAGGCATGAGACCAAGGGATGTACAGGGCTTACTAATTGGATTGTGGCAAGTCGATCATGGATTCCATAGGCCCTATAATAGAAAAAATGAAGCCAAGAAGCTTAAGAAACGTAACCTGAGAAGGATGAAGGAGAGCTGATGAATAAAGCAGAAGTTTTACATAGAATTGCCTTAGCTTGTATTTTTCTTGCGGTAGGTATTTCCATCGGAGAAGATCACAGAGGCAAAGGAACCTTCTTCCGTTCTTGGTATGGAGATGACAAAGAACTTTATTATGGTGAATCGGTTAAAGTTAATCAGAATGATAGCGGCGCGACTTTTTACAACAGCAATTGTAAGAAAATGACGGTCGTAGGTCTACAAGCTACTAAGAACTATAACGCGGCCTGGGTGTATTTGGAAGAGTGCAGCAATATACACGAGACCGAGTTCTTTGATGTTTTCGATCAACGAGCGTTGGAGAAGCGATAGTGTTTAATTCAAAAGCTCTCAAAGAACCCAAAGAACATTCAAAACTCTACAGTTGGTGGTTGATGTCTCCTATTGGGGATTTCTACTACGACTGGTCTTGGCGACTCTTTGGGAAGCCCGTCTTTGAAATCAAACGAGGTTTTCAGTGGTGGTACCATGCCCTAAGGAAGACCTGGGACTTCGATTTCCAAAGTATCTTCACCATCATCGAGTACTTCCTAATCCGTCTCCAAAAGACCCTGCTCAATGGCCACGCCTATCAAGAAGAAAAGGATCTCCAAGCCTTGAGGATTGCCATTAAGCTCGCGGGAAGACTCAAAAAAGACGAATACGCGGATAGATCGCGTCGACACCATGATATAAAGTGGGGAGAATCTAAGATCTGGTTTGAACCTTGTGAAGATAAGAAAGGTTGTTCTTATATGAAGTCAAGTAGACCAAATGTAAAAACTGATGAAGACAAAGAACAAGAAATGAATGACTTTAAAGCTAGTTGGACGATTGAGGAATGGCAACAGCAGAGGGATGAGCGCAGATTGTATGGAATCCTTATGAAACACGGGAGACGATTACGGGATTGACTATGTGGCAAAACATTTTTGGAATATCTATACTTTTGGCTATTGTCGTTTTAGCCGCATTGACGGTCTGGGAGTCGATTAAGGCGGAGGAGAGGAAGGTTGACATCAAGAAAGAATCAGAGCAGATTGAAAAGTTTGTATATGACGGGGTTGGGATTCAGCAGATGGTGGTCAATTGCGATTGCGGAGATTGCGTTAAGGCCAGATTTGAGGCCGACGAGGCGACGTGGGTAGCCATGAGTAAAGTAATGAAACCAGCACCAGAAGAAATGCTCAAAGCCGCCAGGAAAACTCTTGATAAGACTAAGAAGAAAGTTAAGAAGAAGGGCAAGAAACCAAAGAAACCAAAGAAGAAACCGGGCAAACAGCCGGATGGGTCGGAATGGTATCCATAATGACCGCTATTGACTGGATCGTCGCAGCCGTCTATGTTGGGATGTTCGCGTTAATCGCAGCGTCTGTTTTGACTATTGAACGCAAGAAGCGTGCCAAAGCTAAGAAGAAGAGCAGACTTAAGTTGGTAAAGGGTGGAGAATGATCGCCGCCTTTATTCTCTTGACTTTGTCGTGCCCGCAGCCTAAGATCGTCAATACGTCCAAGCTGCCTTGGAACGCAGAGGACCAGAAGGAATTGGTATACGCACAACGGAGGTGCGGAGAGATTTATGGGAAATCGGGTGAATGTCTGATTTGGATTAAAAAATACGCCGACCGACAATTTTCGGCTATGTGTGGGGAGAAACGATGAGCAATCCTTTTAAGTTTTCGTGTAATGAAGAAGTTTTTGTTAAAACTGTAAATAAAGAAGGTATGGTTGTAGCATGCAATTTCAGTTATAGCAAAACGAATGGCCACAAAACAAAATATACCGTTGCTGTGGAAGAAGATTATTGGGATTTCAGTGACCAGGTAGGTACGTACATGGGAAAGAGATACGCTAAAATAGATTGCAAAGAGGAAGATTTGGAAGAAGTTGAGCCCATTGACATCCAAGGCGCCTTAAAATCTATTGTAGATAGTATTGACAAAGCACATTATTTAGACTCTATGAGATATGCGATGCACGGAATTAACCAATACGAGCCCGTCAAATTTTATAGTGATGGCATTAATTGGCACATTGCTATCGATGAAAAGATTGTAAAACAGTGTCTTCATTCTTGGAAGACTTATGAGGGGTTCACTTCCCGGTTCGATTATTGCGAGAAGTGCGACGCCAAGAAATGAAATACGTTCCTTCAGGTAATCCCAAAGTTGAGGAACTGATCAAATCAACTACACACAGATCCCACAACCTTGATTCTATTAAACCCATAAGACTTGAAGAACTAAATAAGTTAGGTAAGCCAAAGAAATTTTGCGCTTGGTGCGCCATTACAGAGATTTTTCATGGGAACCAAAAGTATTGTTCTAAGAACTGCTCTACGTCTGCTATGGCTACCTTCTATCCACAAAAAGAAGATGCTCTAGGTATGCTTTTACATAGACAGGACTGGAAATGTTTGTGTTGCCAATTCGACTACTTCCCATTTTTGGAATCAATGAGAGAAAAGGATATGATTAGACATAGGGCCACTTTCGAATTGGAAAGCTTGCCTTGGTATTATTTCAAACGACTTAAGAAAATGGTCCCAAAGGAAAGAAAACCAGAAGTAGATCATGTACTTGCAATTAGTAAGGGTGGACCATCTTTAGGACTTGACAATCACCAGGCCATCTGCTATACCTGTCATAAGGAAAAGACAAAGAAAGATTTGTCCGGGAAGAGAAAATGAAGAATCAGAAAGTCATGGAACCCATCGTCATTTTTACTTCTTTGGATCTGGAGATGAACCAGCCGTCCCAGAAGATCATTTCTGTTGGCGCCGTTGTTGGTAATATACAGACCGGAGAGATCTTGGAACGATTCCACGTATTCGTAAACCCCAATGAAGAACTTAATCCCGTGATCACGGAACTCACTAAAATCAAACAATCCGATGTAGACGGCGCTGGTACCTTGGAAGACGCTTACAACGAATTAAAAGCCATCCATGAAAAACACGGATCCTTTGTAAACGCGATAACCTGGGGCGGAGGCGACACCCAGGAACTAGGAAATCAACTTAAACAGGAAGGTCTACAGTTTGATTGGTGTTTTGGACGCCGCTGGATTGACGCCAAGACTTTGTTTGTATCCTGGAGACTTATTAACGGTAGACAGGTTGCGGGTGGTTTAGCTAAAAGCATGACCAAACTGGGTCTCAAGTTTCAAGGACAAAAACATAACGCAAGAGATGATGCCGAAAATACTTTTAGGATTTACTTGAAACTGTTGGAAAAGCTTAGGGAGAAAACATGAAGTCCCAACCTAGAAAGAAAATCGTTTTCATTGACCTTGATGGAGTTTGCGCCGATTTCGACGGTGCCATTGCTGTTCATATTAAAGATCCGCCCGAGATGTTCGAGCCTGGGTTTTTTCGCAATCTAAAAGTACTGCCAGGTGCCAAAGAAGGTGTTCAAGCTTTATTAGACAACCCAAGACTCGAAGTCTATATTGGAACCAAGCATACAACGAAGACCGATTATTCGCCATCAGAAAAGGTGGGTTGGGTGAGAGAACATTTCCCAGAACTTGTAAAAAGAATGTGCATTGTTACCGACAAGAACCTTCTAAGAGGTGACTATCTCATCGATGACGACAGGAGATGGGAGACCTTTCCTGGGAAGTTTATCCATTTTGATAGGACTAGATCCGAGGAAGAATGGAAAAGGATTGTTGAGTATTTGAAAAATAAGGAGAGCGTATGATATTCCGTTTACTCAAAGACGAAGAAGTTGCCTGGTGTTTTCAATGCGGTCTGATTGTTGTCTACCGAGATAATCTTTGTTCGACCTGCCTCAGCTTTCGACTTCTTAAGGGGATCCCATGAACACACTAGAACTCGGCTGGGGTAACACCTACTTTTTATATCCGTTCTGGAAGAATCTGCCACCCATGACGCACGCCTTGGATAAGGATTTATCATACGCAATTGTCCTACCCGAACTCATCCAAGCCATCCGTATGTTGCATTACAAAGAACAAAACGTGTTTGGACCCCATGCGACGGACCACGAAATCGTGATAGCCAATGGTGCCACGCAGGTCATTCAGGCGGCGATTAGTGCTTTAGGCGCCAAACATGTATACGCTTCACCCCCATATTTCATGCGTTTCCCCGATATGGCAAACATGGCAGGCGCCAATTTTGTCCGAAATTATGAAAACGCCGATGTTGAAATCGCAACCTGCCCAAACAACCCCGATGGAGAATGGCTGCAGAGGTTGGGTTCAAAGATCCCGACTATCTATGATTATTGTTATAATTGGCAACAATATTTTAGAACCGGCGATGCTATGAAGACCGACAAGGACTTAATGGTGTTTAGCCTATCCAAGGCCACGGGCCACGCCAGCACTCGCCTGGGATGGGCTTTGGTTAAAGACCCCGAAGTCGCCGCCAAGATGCGGAAGTTCATCGAATACCAGACCTGTGGTGTCAGCATTGAAGCCCAGAACAAAGCCTACCAGGTACTTATACACCATTGGGTAAGCGATGTCAACGTTATGGAGCTAGGTCGGGCTGTTATGAACTACAGGTGGAAGATCTTAGGCGATCTAGGCTTTCAGGTTAGGGATGGCATTTTCTTGTGGGAGAAGCGTGCCGAGTATTTCGCCAAGGCCGGGGTTACGGGTATCGGCGGAGAAGCCTTTGGATCGACCAATGAATGGATTAGACTCAATATGGGATGCACGGATGACGATTTTTCGGAGTTTGTGACCAGGGTGAGGAACTTTTCCTTGACAGAAACTATCGTAAAGTGATAGTATCGTACATAAGATGACCAAAAGACAGATATTTATCAGAAATGCCCTGGCCCTATATAGTGCTTCTAAGCAGTTCGATGAAAGCCTGTTAAATGAATCATAGGCTTTCCTACAGTACCCAGGCTGCGCAGCAGAGGGGTACGTGTTAGGCGACCACCGGACGGGTCGCCAATGAAAGATTTTAATTATTTGCTTGACTTTTCAAAATAGATAGGATAGGCTTAAACGATGTTAGTTACTAGAGCTTTAAAACTAGCGATCTTCCCCAACGTGTCGAAACTCGACGCGGCCAGGTATACCTATGAAAAACATTTGCTTTATGCCCAACACTTTGTAACTCAACTCTATTTTGCGCCCCATGGCGCGGCATTGAGTACTTCGGGTATGGGAGGACTTGCTAACAAAGCCCAGCATCGTGCTAGAAACATCTTAGCCGCACACCGTGCGGCAACTAAGGCTACCGATAATAAATCCAACGTTCCTAAAATAGCTTTCATTGGCTGCCCAGCAGCCATCGAAGTCTCAAAAGATTCTATCTTCGACTATTGGTTAAAAGTTGAGAGCCAATTTAGTAATAAAAAAACCTTACTTCCCGTAAAAAGTCATAAAAGATTAAATCAGTGGTTAAAGCGCGGTTACGCGCTCAACCCTGTTTGTGAATTCGTAAAAGATAAGAACGGCAAATTCTATGCCTTAGTCTTTGTTCAAAAAGAAGTTGAAAAAGCACACCCTAAGAAACAAAGCCTGGGCTGTGATGTCGGCTATCGTAATTCTGTCGCTCGTAGTGACGGCTATGTTGGCCAGAACACCTCAGTTGTTATTAAAAAACAAAGACTTAAAAAAGCGGAACGCCAAAGACAAGCTAATCTAAAAGGCCAACACTTTAAATCCGATTCTACTAAAACAAATTTAAAACAAATACTTGATGTTGAAGCCCGTCGAGCGGTGCGCGTCGCACAGCTAAACGGGTGGAATCTAGTAGTTGAAGACCCAAAAGTGATCGCCAATCTCCGAAGCGGAAAGCTTCAGGGGTGGGCGAGAACTTACTTTGCAAGTCGTTGTGAGCAAATAGCACAGGAAGAACAAGTGTTTGTATGGACAGTAAATCCAGCATATACTAGTCAAACCTGTTCCAGTTGTAACCACGTAGACAAGCGGAGTAGAACGAATGGTACATTTAGTTGTACCGCGTGTAAAAGCGCGTTCCATGCCGACGTAAATGCGGCAAAGAACATAGCTCTGAAGGGAACGGCTAGCATTTTGACTACGGTCAAAAAGCGATCAGGTGCCGTGAAAGCAACGGTGTCACGATGACACCGAAATCTTTCGTACCTGAGGTTAGAATTTAGAAGCGGACACGAGGCCAGAGTTTTTCTTAATAAGATGGTTAAAAATTTTAAGGGGTGATTATGGGTGAAGATTATGTCGTACAAGATCTCAGAGAAGAATTAGCAAAGGCAGAAGCTAAACTGGAAGCCCTGACCAATGCCGCCAGAGCCCTCCGTTCGGCGCAGCGCTGGTATATGAGCAATCGTGGAAATCAAGAGGCCGGAAAAGCCGTCGCTGTCGCCGCAAAAGAATTAGATGTCGTCCTGGGTGACGCATGAACACAGCAACTCTAGCATTTGTGCTGTTTGAGATCGGCGTTTTGGGAACCGCAGTGTTTATGTTCCCCATGCCAGATGAGGTCGAAGATGAAAGTTAAGATGGTGGTGGAGATTCCACGGGGTTCCAGATATAAATACGAAGTCGATAAGACAACGGGACGACTTAGGCTAGACCGACCTCTTAACCAAACCGTTCCGGACAACTATGGATTTATACCTGGTTCTTTAAGCGCCGATACCGACGCCGCTGATATCTTTGTTTTAAGTTTCGACGCCATCGCCCCATTAGCCGAGGTTGATGCTGAGATCCATAGCATTCTTTACTGCGACGATAATGGAGTCAGCGATGACAAAATAATTGCCGTCTTGGTAGGAGAGACTTTTCCCGATGAGGAAACCTGGTACGGTCGCACCATAAGTCAAAGACTAGAAGATATTAAAATATACTTAAATACCTATAAGCCAGGATTTTACGTAATGGGACAGGGCTCTAAAGAAGATGCTGTTGTAGCCTACGAGAAGAGCGTGGAAGCCCATAAAGAGCAAGTAAGTAAGAATCTGGAAGAAATGAATAAACAACTTTTGGAATGGTCAAACAAGACTTTTGTAAAACACACTTAGGGTCATTTGGATCGCAATCTTTAGTACATGACTACGCCAATCTACCCTTTTTCCGTCCTACGCTATTCAAGTAACCCCAGTATATGGCAGCCCGGCCAGACAGTGACCATTACACCCTTCCCAGGGACCTCTGGAACGCCATATGCGGTTACCGGTGGCACTTTGCCTTCAGGACTCGTTTTAGATCCAACCACGGGCGTTATAAGCGGGACTGCGGGCGGTGTAATTCCGCCCACCTCAGTCGTCATCGGTGTCACCCAAACCGACTCAAGTGTGCATTATTGTACGGTTATTATAGCCATTGAAGACATCCCAATCGTAGCCCCACTGGCGAATCAGGCTTCAGCGACTGGTCTCACCGATCTTCAAGCCATTGCTGCTAAAAACTTTATCGACGGCGCCAACCAGATTATAAGCAATAATAATGAGTTAGGCTTATTTCAGGCTTGGTTTGATGTATTGCCGCATCTGCCGATCGCGAGTTTAGGCAATTATTTCACGAGCTTAGGCTTCACTTTCAGTATAACGCAGAAAAGCTATAACGGGTATCCCGTCAGTTATGAGCCGTTCACTCTACCAGGTTTTGGAGCTTTTTACGGCGGCTACCCGTATAATTTAATAAACTACGGTAACGTTTTAGACTACTCCGGACCTTGGGGCAGCCCACAGCAATTCCCCGCTCCTCCCAGGATCCTCATTACCTGGCGCTCCACTCCGGTCTATCCGCAATGGCCGTACTATCCCTGGCCATAATCTAAATAATCCTTGACTTCCTAGATTCGCCGTGATATATCCTTCTTAAGAGGGTATTTCAATGGGCAAAATTTTCACCAGAATCATGCCTGGCTTAGGCGCTTCCAGTCCTAATGGCATCGATTTTTACATTCTCGAACAAATTTTTAACGCTTTGAGTGGAACCACGACTATTACCAAAATAGGCCAGGATCCCAGCTCTTATTCTTTTCTTATCGAAGCCGAAAACGACCAATTTCTGGATGGAACCGAAATCGTTCCCAATTGGACCACGGGCTATCAGAATACCGGTGGTTTCTCTTCGGGTTATACTGTTTTTAAAGGGATTGCTGTAATCGATCCACAAACGCAAGGGATGGTTGGTAGCCCTTCTACAGGCAACTTTAGTAGTGGTGGAGGCGTTGTCACCATTACCGCCCCAGGTATTAGTGGTGGAGGGAGTTATCACTATTTTATTGGTGGCGGCGGCGCGGGAAGTGCTACTCCTGCCATCCCGCCTTACAAAGCCTTAACGGGAATACAGCCGCCAAGCGATGACGACGCAGTACTCAAAGACGACGCCGATGCCTGTGTTTGCGGAGCCGGTTCCGTAGGCGGCGCACATAGTTCGTGGTGTTCGAAAAAGTGATTGACTTTTTGAATTAAGCCAGATATAAGTACTGAGAGGATAAAGATGCTAAAAATTTTGAAAGTAAGCATAACACTAAATCTTAAAGCAGATGCCACAGATCCCGATGACGTAAAAGAGAGACTTTACGAGACTCTTCAATTTTTGATCGAGGGAGACGAGCTGGAATGGACTCTCGGCGATGACGAAGAAGAAGTGGAGAACGAAGAATGAAAACCTTAAAGTTCAAAAAACTACACCCCGATGCCCAGATCCCCAGAAGGGCTTACTCCAACGACGCCGGACTCGACTTAGCAGCTATCAGCGTTCGTTACGACAATGAATACGGTTTCTGGGAATACGATACCGGGCTGGCAGTCGAAATCGACCCCGGTTTTATGGGATTGATTGCGGCAAGATCAAGTGTGAGCAAGACCGGTCTTTCGCTTGCAAACGGAATTGGTGTTATCGACAGTTCCTACAGAGGATCTCTGAAGTCTAGATTCTACAAAGAAGTTTTGCCTGGTATTCATTCACGAGAATACGTGCCAGGCGATCGAGTGGTTCAGCTCCTAATAGTACCCATTGCTTTGCCGATCCCAGTGGAAGTCGAAGAACTCTCGGTGAGCGATAGGGGATCAGGAGGATTCGGAAGTACTGGTGTATGAAAAACGGGATCTTAGTCGCGTGGAGAATGTTTTGGTTGGTGGCGACATTCGTCATAGCATGCGTTCCCATCTTATTGATTTCTTTGTACTTATTACCGTTTAGATTTGTTCTGTGGATCTTAGAAAGGTACGTGAAGCGTCATGGAGAATAAATTTACAGATCTCAGATTGATTCAACTTTTATCTGATATAGTAGAGTTAGACCACCGCATTCAATTCTGCGGAGATTTCTCCGGGATGTTGAGGGTAGAAATTAGGAAAGAATTCGACCACGAGTACTACGATCATCGGCATATCGGCTACCCAGATTGCGATATGGCAACCCTGACCGGTTTTATAATTGAATTTTTGGAAGTTTTCTACAAGGAGCTGCAAGATGGTATTCGAAATTCACGCCAATAAGCTTGGCAAGCCTTATCTAAAGAAAATTGATCGCCCGCGCCGCGTCTCCGTAGACGGTAGAGGGCTCTGGGTTGATATCGGCAGCATTGGTCACACCGGGATCGAAAGGGTGGTTCGGACAAATCGCGCAGCCGGTCTCTTAGTCGTTCTTGACGAAGACGGCAACTATCGCGCACTGGTACTCACGGATTGATATGAGCGAAAAAATTAGCTTAAACCGAGCACAGATCGAATTCATCGTAGAAAATACTGACTGCGGAGGAGACGCGGAGCTAGCAGTGGAGCGGTTCGCAACACTGATGATAGAAGAAAAAATCGATCCAGGACTTATAGTGAAGTGTATTGACAAAGTTATGAGAAGGATGAAAAATGAAAAACAATGAGTTTAATGAGTTAGACAAAGAACTCACCGAAGAACAAAAAACTCAGCTCAAAGCTTTAGAGAAGCGCTTGTTTTGGCGTACCATTGGGCTCAGTCTTAGGAATGTGGTTGGATTGATTCTAGCGACTATCGCTGTTGCAGTAATCGATCTCAGGTACGTCGATAACAACCCATATTTTTTGTTTGCCGCCGCCACTCTCAATAGTTTTATGTTCATCAGACAGATTCGTCTTGACTTTTTGGCGGAGAATGAGATACTCGCTGAAGAGTTAGCAAAGATTTTCAAAATCCAGGAATAGTTAGGAGACATCACGATGTTTCGTTCCCCCGCTTCGGAGTTCGTTTACGTTCGCACATATTCGCGTTGGCTAGAAGAAGAAAGAAGACGAGAAAATTGGCCAGAAACAGTTCAGAGATATATGGATTTCGTACAGTCCAATCTAGGAGACAAGATCCCAGACAAAGTTCTCAGAAAAATCCAAGAAGGTATTCTTTCCTTTGGTGTGATGCCCTCAATGCGTTTCCTCTGGGCCGCAGGAAAGCCTGCTCAACAAGACAATACGACTATCTACAACTGCTCTTTTGGAGCTGTGGACAACCCCGACGCATTTGCCGAAGCCCTGTATATTCTAATGTGCGGTTCCGGAGCGGGGTTCTCAGTTGAAAATAAATACGTTAGCTTGCTTCCTGTTGTGTCCGACCAGATCTTTCCAAGCGGTCAAGTTCATGAAGTCGAAGACTCAAAAACCGGCTGGGCGGACTCTATTAAGCTTTTAATTAATGCCTTGTATTCCGGCCAAGATCTAGAAATGAGATACAACAAGATCAGACCAGCAGGAGCAAGGCTTAAGACTATGGGCGGACGTGCTAGTGGTCCAGGTCCGTTGGCACAGCTGCACTATTTTATCAAGGACGTATTCCATCATGCTAGGGGTAGAAAACTTACGTCATTAGAGTGTCACGACATTATGTGTGAGATTGCTCAGATCGTCGTAGTTGGAGGAGTTCGGCGCTCGTCAGAAATAAGTCTTTCTGATCTTAACGACAAAGAAATGCGAGACGCCAAGTCTGGAAATTTTCCAGTTAGGCGACACATGGCCAATAATTCCGCTGTATATTATTCCAAACCAGATATCGTCACATTTATGAATGAATGGAGTTCCCTAATCGCATCGGGTTCCGGAGAACGAGGAATCTGTAATCTGGAAGCTGCCAGAGAAATGGCGCCAAAGAGACGGGACAAATCCTTGATATTAGGGGCAAATCCATGCTTTGAAATTCTCCTTAGAAATCAACAGTTTTGCAATCTTTCCGAAGTAGTGGCACGCGCAGACGATGATATCGGAACTATGCTAGAAAAGATAGAGACCGCTACCTGGATGGGAATTATACAAGCATGTTTTACCAATTTTCCATATTTGAATCCTAAATGGAAACAGAACTGTGATGAAGAGCGCTTGCTCGGAGTTTCTATTACCGGACAATTCGATGCCCCCCATTTATTCACCAAAGAAGCACTCAAAGCATATAAGGCCAAAGCTTTGAAAGTCGCCAAGAAGGCTTCGGAGATTATGGGAATTCCAATGCCAGCCGCTATTACCTGCGTGAAACCTAGCGGAACGGTCTCCCAATTGGTGGACTCTTCTTCGGGCCTACACCAGAGATTTGCAAAATACTATATCCGCAGATATCGCATTTCCGGAAGTGACCCTCTTTTTCGAATGATCAAAGATCAGGGTCTTCCGGTTTCACCTGAAAATGGGCAACGTAAACAAGACTATGTCAAAGCCATCAGATTATACGATGCCGCAGAAAACAAGTTAGAAGGACTTAAACAAGCTAGAGCCGAATGTCCGATCTTTGATCCCGATGGATGGAGCCCAGACAAAGTAAATACGTGGATTGTCTCGTTTCCAGTGGCGGCTCCCAAGAATGCTATTACGATCGAAGATGTGACGGCTCTGGATCAACTAGAGCACTATAAAAAGATCCAGAAGAACTGGTGTGAGCATAACGCTAGTATTACGGTTTATATTAAGCCCGAAGAATGGTTATCGGTAGGTGATTGGGTATACAAGAATTGGGAGATCGTTAATGGAATATCCTTCTTGCCAGTGAAGGATCATGTATATGAGCAACCTCCATACGAGAAGATCACCAAGGAAGAGTACGACAAAATGGCCAAGGCCTTCCCTAAAATCGACTATACCCAACTTGGTAAATACGAAACCGACGATAACACCGAAGGCGCTAAGAGCTTGGCCTGTGCCGGTGGAATTTGTGATGTCTAAGATTTGCCTTGACATTTCTTTCCTCAAGGCTTAATCTTTACCTGAGGCCTTTCTTATGAGCAGACACAATCTACATGGTGATATTCCCCAAGAACATCGCGATCTTATCGAAGAACTGCTCAAAATAGAAGATAATGTTGATGGCAATACTAAGCTAGAGCCCGCCATTATAGCAAAATCCATGATTTGCATGGCCCACGACTGGTACGCCATGGGTGATGAAGACAAAGGCGCCACACTTCTGGAGAAAGCGGAAAAAGCCTATCCTGGTTATTTCGACCACAAGATCAAAGAACACACAGATGCCGATGCCGCTTATAGAGAGTTGGTTGATAGACTGGGCCTTATCATACTGAGAACTCTCAAGAGCATTAGTGAGGGCGCTCGTGGAAATTAAAGTAATCTGCTCTTACTGTGATCACACCATCTACAAGACCGTCTATGATCAGAGCAGTCTAAAAGATCTTAAGTGTGAAAAGTGTAAAGATAAAAATTTGTTTTTTAAAGATGTAGCGAAGGACAAAATTGACGGCTACCTCGGATGTCCTCCCTTTCCTGAAAAGGGAAACAAGGCTCCATTTTGGCGTTGGAACGGTTGAGGAGATAGTATGTGTGTGGTCTGTTTACAGTGGGAAAAAGAAAAACTTACAAACCGGGAAGCTCTTGGTGCTATCGGAGAATTGCTTGATTTCAGCGAAGACGATTCCGAACGAACACACCTTTTTGGGTTGGTCGAAAAGATTTTAGGCAAAGAAGATCTAATCCTAACCGATATGCCAGAGACCATTACTTTTGATGAGTTGAGCGATGAAGAAGGCAATAGTGAGGGTTAGCATTACCGCTTACGACGTCAATCGACCATTTATCCAGAAGTGGTTCTCAGAACAGACCTCTTTTGGTGGACCCGAAGGCGCGGCTATTATGTCGGCGGCCCTACACGTTCCAGTAATTGTTTGTAATTTTTATATCGGCGAAGTCAGTGGATGGAAACAAGACACTCTGGATACCATTGAGTCGTTGACAAAATTCTACAAATATTCAGAAATTGAGGGTATCCCAGATGGATATCCGGGGAGAAGATTATGAAGGCGGTATACGCAGATTTTGACGGTGTCATATTTACGTTTGGAAATTATAATTTCTCTAAAGTCGCTTGTAAGAATTTTCAGTCTCTTTTGGATCAAGAACCCGATTTAAAAATTGTCATATCTTCGAGTTGGCGTCATTTAGGCGAAGAACAATGTAAAAAGACTTTACAAGCCAACGGCATCGATTCCTCTAGAGTTATAGGAATTACCGGAGATGAGAAGGGCGAACGAGGGAATCAGATCAGGGCCCATTTAGCCAGAAATCCAGAAATAACTCATTACGTTATTATAGACGATGAAAGAGGATTTACAGGCCTAGAAGATCACTTTGTTAAAACATTCCCGTATGTTGGACTAACTTCAGAAGACGTAAATTTAGCCCTTGACATTCTTAAAAAGTCGGTATAATATCTACGGATGATCGTTGAAGCCCTTAGACGCGCAAAACTTGTCCTTAGTCCCCCTAAACCCGGAGACATCTATTACGGCGACGTTCTTTTCTTTGTTTTAGGAAATAACATCGAATTCGTTCTTCACGGCCTAACTAATAAAAATGGAGACCCCGTATATTCTCCAGTCCCGAGCGAAGACGGCTTTCGTCTAACCATCCTAGAGTATGCTGGACCCGGCTTCACCCATTACGTTTGTAATTCTGAAATTTTCTGCAGAGACGTTCCCACACACCCATACGATCTCGGGAACTGGCGGAAGAGAACTCAGGTCCGAAGATTGCCTGTAAAATACTTTAAAGATTTGATTGTAAACGGTCTACTAACAAAGGGGAAACTATGAAACTGCTAATGATTTTAATTGCCATGATTGCTTTAAGCGCTTGTTCTACTGATGGGAAGCTCGTCTGTACTGGGAATGACGACACCGATCCCAGTTTCTGTCGACGAGATGTTGTCAATCATCAAAATATGAAACGCTGAACCGCGCAGGACTACGCTGAAGAAAGGAAATAAAAATGGATGATCGAGGTCAAATGAGGCGGTACGAGGATTCACCACGGGGTGAAGCTGAGGCCAAAAGAGATGGGTTTAAACACAGAATCAGAGAGGATGAATATGCCTATCTTGAAAATATTCCAGAGGCTCGTCGACCATTCGAACTGGCTCTTAGACGATTTTGTGAGGATCGAATTAAAGTTGGAGCGTCGGTAGACGTTCGATTGAAAAATGCTTTTCGTCTAGGATGGGAAGCACACAAGAGTAACCCGGCAAAAGCTGATGCGTCAGAATAAGCCTGGTAGGATTGTGCTTAAGAAAGGCTGAACAATGACACCAAAACAGAGAGAAGCATTCGAGGATGTGATTTATGGGCGATGTGCTGATCTTCTTTTAAGAATGGATCGAAAGTCAGTCTTGAAAGTACTTACAAAACTTTGTCGAATGTTTGGGGTAAACGATGAATGAATCCAATTACCGTCAGTAAACCCAGAAATCTGACAATAAGTAGGCCGCCGGTTTCGGAGGAGTGATGGATAGAACAGAACATATTTTGATAAATTTAATGGAAGAGTGTGGCGAAGTCGCGCAACGAGCCAGCAAAGCTGCCAGGTTTAGCTTGGGAGAGATACAGCCGGGACAGCCCTACACCAACGCCGAACGCATCATGCACGAATGGGCAGATTTAAACGGGATGATGGAAAAGTGTATTGAAGAAGGTCTCGTTAAATGGCCCGATGACTTCGCTCAAAGAGTCATGGAAAAGAAACAGCGGTTTGAAAAGTTTCTCGGACGATCCAAGGAACATGGCGCATTGCTAGATGAACAGCCTCACACGTCTTCAACGGAGAAAGAGAAACTATGAAATCTTTTACAAAGATCACGAATAAAAAAGGCCTCGTTTTCTGGAGAGACAATCAAACGAATCTCCTCTGGAGTCCTCCGCTGAAAGACAAGTATGCTTTCGACAAAGCCATTGAGATCACACAAGCGTCTTTTGTGGCTGAATTAGGTAAATTCAAAGACAGGGCATGGGGCATCCCAACAAGGGATGAAATCTCCGTGGCCATTGAGAACGGACTGCTCAATGTTATCCCTGACGTAGAAAGCTTTTGGTCCGCCTCGGTGTTCTCCGGCGGTCGCTACAGTGCGTGGATATTCAACGGCAGCCTCGGCGGCGTCGTGTACTATGGCTTCCGCATCAGTACCTATGCGGTTCGGTGCGTGGGCCGCTAGGCGTGAATATCATTTGATGATTAGGTAATTGCCGACCGCAAGGGAGGCTGAAAGGAACCCCATGACCACAGATTACGACGCTCTTGAAAAACTCGCACGGTCGGCGACGCCGGGACCTTGGCATAAGACGGCTGACAATGATGTAATTCAGACGGCGCACATTACTCGTGATGTTTGGTATGTGGCTTACACTGGGCACAAACCAAAAGAGGATTCTGAGTTCATCGCAGCTTGCAACCCCCACCGCGATCCTCGAACTCATAGCCCGTATCCGCAGCCTAGAGGCCATGAAAGAGGGAGGCGGGGGATGAAGTTGTATTTTAGGGTGCCCGTTATTTTCGGATGGCTGGTCTTTCACCGCGAAGATCAGTGGATGCTCTGCCAATATCCTCTGCTGGTGTGTCATTGGACCCGCGCTCATTGGATGGAACCCATCTGTGGATACGTCTCCAAGCGATTATTTTGCATCGGTAAACGTGGCGGGGACTGGTCCGGTCCTTACAGTGAATTTTAAATCTCCGCTCTCTTCGGAGGGCTGAGGGTGCGCGGGTGCCGGTACAATTCCGGCTAAGTGGAGATAGGGTGGTCCAGCGGCCCACGCACTTTAAAAAATGAGGGAAAATGATGAAATATCTCTTTCTACTTCTACTCGCCAGCCAAGTCTTCGCCGATGAAGCCTTCATCAATTACGGCCTAGGTGTGGGACCTAGTGCTACTAATTCGATGATCGAGACGAAAACCGTGGATTTGGGCTATCGCTACTATCTATTAAGATCACTTTACTGGCAGAACAAGGTAGGTTATTGGACCGACAATAGTGGCAATCCGGCTAGGAGTAGTAGTCTTTATGGAAGCTCCGGACTTGGTATTGTTGTGCATGAAGGCATTGTGGAAATTAGGAGTGGGATTGGATTGGCTATGATTACATCAACAGATAGTTATTTGGGCGGGATATTTCCCAACTTTAATGAGAATCTGGGGATTGGAATAAGGGATGAAGACGGAGCTGGGATGGGGATTGAATACAATCACATCTCAAATTGTGATTTATATCCACAAAATCTTGGTCGGGACTTTATCAACCTTGAATTTAGTTTGAAATGGTGATATGAAAAATTGGGGATATTGGACTAAAGAAAAATGTAGAGAGGACGCTCTGAGATTTAATTCTAAGAGCGCCTGGAAGTTGGAGTCTAAACACGCTTACGATAAATCCAGAATAAATGGGTGGTTACCAGAACTGACAGCGCATATGAAACCCAAAAAGAAACCCAATGGATATTGGATTAAAGAAAAAATAATGGAAGACGCTAAAAGATTTGACAGACCGTCTGATTGGGAAAGAGAGTCCCCATCTGCTCCAGTTATCGCTGGCAGAAATGGATGGCTAGAAGAGGCTACGGCGCATATGGACAAAACCTTAATGCGTTCTAAAAATCCTTTCGGTAAAAGCTTCAAACATCCCCACAATCCTCTTTTTTTAGAAGGACTTAAAAATTGCTTTAAATGTAAAATAACTAAAAAATTATCAGAATTTTATCCGAGTAAAAGAACTAAAGATGGCGCTAGACCTTTTTGTATAGATTGTCAGTTGGGAACCCCGGATAACTGGAAAAAGAACAATATAGAGAGAGTAAGAATGCAAGATAATGAAAGAAGGAAAAAGAAACCCCATCAATATAAAAATAGTCAATTGAGATCTACTTATGGAATAAATTTAGAAGATTTTGAAGATTTTTTGAGACAACAGGATGGAAAATGCGCTATATGTAAAATAGACCAAAAAGATTTTAAAAAGCGTATGTCTGTAGACCACGACCATAAGACTGGTTTAATCAGAGGCCTTCTGTGTGACAAATGCAATAGAGGTTTAGGACATTTTAGCGATTCACAAGACTTAATGTTAAAAGCTATAGAATACCTAAATAACAATAGGAGCACTGATACAACATGGCAAAAAAACAGACCGGTAGCAAAAAGAAAGCGAAGAAAATGAAAAAAGAAAGCTCGGAACGCCTGTACATTAAGAAACTAATTTCATACACCGAACGCAATATCAAAGGCGACGGCAGCGATCTCGACCAGGTATTTGTGGGCCAGAAAGCAAAGCTGGTAAAGCAATTAGGGGAGACCAAGTAATTGAAATATGTCAAGGCCTATCTGAGAGCTTGGCTAGATATGCTGGTGGTGTTTGGGCCCATCCTTCTATTCATGTCTTTTAAGGAAAGGGGTTTTAGCCCCTTTCAGTTCTATCTCATCTACGTCACGTTGTTTGCGGCCATAGCGGGGCCTATTAAGCTATTGTTTTCACAGTAATTCCATCCATTTATGATATAACGCCGGGGTAGGGTCAAAGATTGGAATCTTTACCTATATGGTCTTTTAGTATTTAAAGACCAAACCGCTAAGGTATTGAAATGGCAGAGAAAAAACTAAAAATCAGTCTTGATCTGGATGATAAAGCTTTTCAAAGCGCCGTCAAAAGGATGCAAGAACAGCTCAATCAGCTGAATAATCCCGCCAATCTTCTCCAGCAGCAGCGCCAGATCGACCAGAAAATGCGTGCCATGGGTCTAGGAGGCCTTCCAGGAGCGCCTTCTTCGGGCCAGGTCCAGCAAGAGCAAAACAAAGCAAAACAGCAATCCGATAAGATTTTCGAAGAAACCCGTCGCAAGATGGAAGTCATAAAAAAACTTCAAGGCGACCTAAATAAAGAACAAGCCAGCGGATTAGCAAGCGAACAAAGAAAGTTTCAGATTCAGGAAAGGCTTAACGAATTAAAGAAGCAAGAACTTAGAACCACGGGCGAACTACATACGTTGGTTAACCGTGGAAATCTAACCGGCGGCCCAGCTCCTGGGAATCAAGGTAGTTCTACTGCGGCTCTTTCTTCTCTCACTTCTTCGATAACAGGAACCGCAGCCGTTGTAACCGGCGCCGCAGCGGCCATCACCGGTGTCGCCTTGATGATCGAAAACATTCGCAGATCTTTCGCGGAATCCGGTGGTAGAGCCACAGAACTCTTATCGGCTTCCATAGCTCAAGCCGGAGCCCCTGGAGCCCAGTTCAACGCACTCTACGCTGGCAAGTCAATGGAAGAGTTTATGTTTAGGGGTGAAAGAGCTAAAGCTCATGGCGTCGCCGGTGAGCGCATGGAAGGTAGGCTGAATAATCCGCTAGCCGCGATTCTCAGGCCAAGACAATCACTTATGGGTGTGTTCGGAAATCAAGGCCAAAAGGATATGGTCCAGGCGGAGCTACGACAGGAATTCGAAGAAGAACAAGCCAAACAATACGAAGCACTTAAATCCAGTCCCGAAGGGCTCAAGAAATTGAGGGCTCAAGAACAGTTTAGAGGAGCCGCTGGAGGCTATCTTTCCACACAACGACAACTCGGTTTGGATTACAGCACTTTTCACGGCCCCGGAGGATTCAGAGAACGAGCGGTTGGTGCTGGATTTACTGATGACATGGCGGCCCAGATGTCGGGCCAGATCATAGGAGCTGGCGGATCTACTAGAATGGGCAGAGGTTCTGTCACAGGCTTACAAGCGGCAAGAAACATGGATATCACCAATGCCGGTGGAATCCTGGGAAATCTTTCCCAAACCCTGGGAAGTTCACAAGCTTCTACTCAGGCATTTGTCAAAATGATCGCCGAAGGCAATAGACTGGGTTTAGATGGCAGCGAATTCAGAGAAGAGAATCGCAAATTCCTAGACGCCACGGCTCAGGTAATTTCTAGAAGTGAAACCGGTAATCAAGCAGATATCGAGAACATTGTAAAGCGCTTCGGCGGTTTCATGGCGGAACCCACTACCAGAGGCATTCAAGGCGCCCAAGGTGCTTATCAGGCGTTCAATCAGATAACATCGGCCAACACCGGACCTCAAGGCGTCATGCGTGCCGCTGGCATGCTTCAGGATTCCGTAATTGGAGGTATGTCCCCAATGGACAGAGCTTCGCTTTCTACGATTCCCGCCGATCAATTATCTGCCGATCATCCCATAGTACAAGAGTTATCCCGTAAATATGGCAAATCTCCAGAAGATCTTGTAGGTAGATTACAAAAAGCCGGTGCTGGAGCAATTCATCGCTTGCCTCAAGGCGATGTACTAACTAAGAGTCTTGCCGCAAAAAGAGCGCAGATGATGGGACCACTAAGTGCTAAAGGAATGGGAGAAGTCGGTGGCCAAATCAATCAGCAAGAACAAGAATTGTTTAAAGTAACTGCTATAGAATACCCTGAAATGGCTAAAAATCGCAAACAAATGGAAGCTTTTATTAAGGGCACAACTCAGCCCGCAGGAGCTGGTCGAACAGATATGTTCGAAGAAATGGCAAAGAAAAAGTTGGAAGGTCCCGGTGAAACCGGAAGAGCGGAAGACGAAATGGTCAAAGCTTTGGCAGCGGATTCCAAAGCTATATTGGAAAGTTTTAGAGGACTGAAAGATGTGATAGTCCCAGCCGCTGATGGATTAGATAAGTTCAATAAAGCTGTAAAAGAAAACCTAGATATAGTTGGAAGAACTCCGGTCAAAAAAGAAGAGGGATCTTTTTTTCATCCCACGTCTAGAAGCAGACAACCTCAGGGCGGTAGATAATGGCGAATACCAACGCCTACACATATCCCCTAACCGTACATGGTAACGGCCAAGGAGAAGGTTTTGTAAATCAAAGCAGTCCTACCTGGGTCCTAACTTTCGTAAGCTGGCAACAAAGAGATACGCTTAGGACGACTCCAAGCAATGGAGTCAACTATACCACGGTGAGACCTAAACCGTTAGTAGTTGAAAACGACTGTATTCAGGTTTCCGCCAATGTTAATAAAGGCGTTCTTACTCCCTCTATGTCGGCCACTCTTCTTATGACCGACGTAAATTATGAAACCGAAATCGCGCCCGGTGATTTCGTAATAGTAAATATGTTGAACTGGGAATCCGAAGCCCGACGTGTTGCCGACAACGCCAGAAATAGTTTACCCATCAATGGAGCCAATGACGGATTTAAGGGTGTTTTCAAAGTACAAGGGGTCAGAGAATCATTGGCTATTATTGATCAGGAAAAAGGAACTAAATCGCTGGTATATAGAATTACGGGTTTTGCTTTCACGGAATTCAATAATACCATTTACTTTAATCAAAATCTCGTCGATCAATCCGAACAAAATAACGTCAATCTATGGTTTACCAACCTAGCCTCTGCCTGGGCGCTCATGGTAACCAATAAAGGACTTACTAACGTTCAGGACATAATGCAGTTCTTGATAGAAGTTCTAGTTGGAAATGGGATAGGCGACAATGGAAGATTTGTAAAAGGCATAGTTAAAAGTCCAAACACACTATTTTTTATTCCCGGTCTTTTGGGGAAACTATTGAATGTGCCGGAAGCCGTTGCGGCTAAAGACGTGTACAACTATCTTTTTGGTATACAGAGTTATAACGCCAATGCTAGTCAAGACGCTGCCAGCGGTCTCAACCCAACGATTTCGCAAGACGATGGAAGATTTTTCGTTACCAGCAATAAATGCCAGGGTGAAACCGTAACCAAACCAGAATATTGGAATCAGGTTCAGGTTTGGTCAATCCTTAATCAATTCTCCAATGCTCCAATCAACGAACTATATACCTGTTTTAGGCTCTCCCCAGATGGTGATGTCATGCCAACCGTGGTTTTCAGACAAATACCTTTCACGAATGATGATTTTGCCGTAGGTGGTTTTCAAGTTACTAGATTTATGAACATCCCAAGATGGAAGATAGATCCTGCCATAGTTTATAATTTTGATCTAGGTAGAGACGAATCTGCTAGAATTAATTTTGTTCAGTACTTCGGTAGGTCTACATTGGGTCCAGAAGGCTACGATCTTTCTTCTGAAACCGCACAAAAGAACTATCTTTACGACGTCGATGATGTCAAGAGAAGCGGGCTCCGACCTTATGTAGTCACTTCCCTTTTCGACGAACCCGTTAATTATGCCAATAAGACCGATTATAAAAGCGTTTATTGGGCCAAGATATTGGGAGATGCTCTTATCGGCGGCCAGTTAAAAATGAACGGAACCATAGAATGCGTGGGCATCGTAGATCCCATCGCAGTAGGAGATAATCTACAGTTCAACGGAGTCGTGTATCACATAGAACAGATCTCACATACCTGTGCGATATCACCCGCAGATGGTAGGAAGAAATTTGTAACCACACTAAGTGTTAGTCACGGCATAAGCATTGGTTCCAGCAAACAAGGCTTAAAATACGCGGAAATGACATTCTCCGATGCCTACGCTTTGCGACAAAACGATTACAAACATAATCAAATTCTTCCCGGAGTATCAGAAAGCCAAGACACGGTTTACAGAAGCGCTCCTTCTAATCCAGATACCCCGCATGGTGGTGGAACCGGATTTCCTCAACCCAATACAGGCACTTCTATTAACAGCCCTCAACGCACTGGCGGCGGGGAGAATACCAACACATGAGCAACTACTTAGAAAATGGCGCCGTACTTCCTTCCGGTTTGTTGGGCGATTCCGTCAGTTCTCAAATGGCTGGATTCAATAAGAGCTATAAAGACACAGCACTCAGGGCTGGAGTTGTGGTTGCATCTTATCCAATAAGTGATCCAGAAAATAGAACCAAATTGTCGACCGAGTACGATGTAGTCACAACCCAGCAGGATGAGGATCGCGGAGCCACGACTATTAGGTATAAAAAATGTTTGGCCAATGATTCCTTTGGTGGCGTCGCCGATTTTTTCGAAATGAACTTTAGAGCCAAAACCCAACAGACCTATACAGGTGAGGCGGTTAGATTTAGTGGACAAAATGGTAGTATTGTTCTACTTCTTTGTTTGGATGGCACTTCTAATAAAGCCATGATCATTGGAGGATTTCCTAATCCCGATCGATCGACCACTCTTGTAGATACTCAACCTCGTTTGCAGGGCGAGTATAACGGTGTCAATGTCGCAGTCAACCCAGACGGTTCTACGGCCTTAACTTTTAAAGGCGCCACAAATAGTGACGGAACGCCGGTTGACCCCAGCCAAGGCAATACAGTTGTCCAGATTTCAACCGATGGAAGCTTTAGTGTTGCCCACAGCACGGCTACGTTTACGATGGCTAAAAGTGGAGACGTGACGGTAACGGCGACTGGAAATATTAATGTTATAAATCAGGGAAATACTAGTATCCAAACTACGGGGACCACGGATATTATCGCCGAAGGTCTCACGACTATAGACGGAAGCAATATCGATTTAGGAGTAGGTGCGGTTGAAGCCGTAATCAAAGGAAATACTTTTGCTACATTGTACAATGCTCACACTCATATCGGCGATCTCGCGGTTCCAACCGGCCCTCCCTTGGTTCCAATGGATCCGTCGTTAAGCACACACGTATTTACAAAATAGGAGATATTATGCCAATAACAGGACAAGAAACGGTATTACAAAGTGCATTAACCGCAGCGATCACCGCAGCTATTGAAGCCCAATTCGGTGGATCCGTAAGTACTCCCAATTATATACCGGCCCTATCTTTGGGAATCGCAAATGCCATTATTCCATTTTTTGTAAGCAACGCGTTAGTAACTACTGCAGACGTGGTAACTATCCCAGTTACGTCACCTCCAGGAACTCCTAGCGCGGGCACTGGTGTGGGAACTGGAACTATTTCGTAAGAATCTTTAACTTGAGGTAACTATGAGCTTTTTAGAATTTGCCACTCGTATGCTTCCATATTGGTGCTTAGGCGTTTTTACCTTTTACTGTGTTTGGAAATCCGAATATAAAAATCTGCTATCTTTCAAACCTAAAGTTTTTGGTAAATGGGTTTTGTTCATGGCCTGCATGTCAGTAGTTAGATATTTTATGATCAAAACCGCTTTCTCGCAAGGAATCGGATTAGAACAAGCGCAAACCGCCTACATGTTACCGATTGGTGGAACCGCGTTTGTCGGGTGGGAAGACTTATGCTATAGTTTTCCCTTAGTTCTATTGAAACGCATGCTGGGAACCAGTAAGTGGATGTGGCCTGTCCACATGCTATTATTAGCTTTTGTTATGCTCTCCTTCTTCACGGGACACACTTACCAAGGCGTGTTTGCTGCGGCTATGATTTCTTTTTATATCCCCTACGCTGTTAGGTTCATTGAAAAGAATGGTGTTACAACTCTTATGTTGGGACACATGCTCTATGACTTCGCGACCATCATGACGGTAAGGGCGGCTGTGGGACATTTATGAGCAAGAAGAAGAGACCGTTCGCAGGAATTACCAAGGAACAGATCTTCAGAGCCGAAGCTAATACCTACGTTATACAAATTGGCAGCGATTTTTACCAGAAGGACGGCGATTTTGCTTTCTCCCGTCAGGAAGCTGAAAAGTACTACGACATTCTAATGAGCAATATCCTGCGCACCCTAGACGAAGGCAATGAAAAACAATATAACGCAGCCATGAATTGCCTATCTAGTCTTCAAATTCTACCACTCAGGGTTCAATAAACTTCAGAACTTGGCAATTCTATAATCTTACCAACTTGGGCTAATGCTAGATAGTGCGAGAGTACGTAACGATTTTTAACATGAAGGCTGTTTGTCTCTTTATAAAGTTCCAAAATAGCATCCACGGCTTCTAAAATATTTTTAACAATACAAACCGAACCAGGTTTATGATCGAATTCGCAGCCCATGTTTTTGTACTTGTGGTGCGAATAAAGAACATCGCATTCTCTGCAAAGCTGAAAATCATCCAAAAATTGGAGCAATTCAAGACAATCGTCGACATCACTCCAGCCCAGTTCTTCGCTTTCCATGAACTTAGTATAAAGATACGTGATATTTTTTATTTGGGCGCTGTCAAGCATATTAGTATGGCACACATCTTTGGAATAGCTCTTTCGAAAAATCGCCATAGTGAGCTTTAACGCAACCATCGGTTAAAATTTCTGGAAACATCAAACTCTGAGGACAGTTGTCATCGTACCGTCCAGGAGGTACTTTGCCTTCCGCCAACGAATCCAAGATCTCTTTGAGCCTTTCGCTGGAAGTTTCGGGGTAATCGTGTGCATTGCCCCAATCATGTCCGCGTTCGCAGTAACAATGTGATAATTCATGCAAGACCAGGGCCAGCCTCGATGTTTGTGTGGCTTGATTCCAGAAATCAAGATCCAAATCCACTTCATGCCAAAACGGCGCTCTGGTACAAATGCCAATCACTGTTCCACGATTTATCGTTTTAAATCCAACAGTTACCTCGTTTTTAAAGACGATTCCTTGAATTCTAGCCAATTCTTTATATTCTTTGACAATGCTCTCAGCTCTAGGATCTACGCCTTTATACTCGGGGAATGGTTTTATACCAATAGAAGAACAGCTTTGGCAACTGAAATTAACCAAAACAGCAACAAAAACAAGGGCAAACATTCTAAAAATAGGGCTCATATGATATAGTATATCATAAGACCGAAAATCGCAATCTTTACATTGAGGGTTAAATGGGAGTTTTTGACAACGGCACCGGCAATTTAGGCGTAGGCGACGCTATTAGTAGTCTGAGCAACTCCGCTCTAGCAGCTTTTGGCCTATCTTCTGGTACCGCCGCCAATGCCGCAACTCCAGGCCTTCTACCGTGGAATGCCAATGGTCAGACCCCATCTGTTAGTCCATTTTATGCTCCTATAACGATTCAAGCCGAACGCTGGAATCAGCTTTTTCCCTATAGATTACTTGTAGTTGACACCTCAAAGAATAACACAATCGTAGGGACGGCGACCTCCCAATTCTCTGTTCAGCTTGTAGCAGGTCAACAACAGGGCTCTTCTACACTGATTTTCACACCCGTAAACAATAGTTGGCTTTTAAATCTACCTATTACTCCACAACAACTTAGCATTGTCGACCAATACGCTATCAATACCTCGGCTACTTTAAGAGGTGTTTTGGAAGAGCACAACGGTGTTAAGTTTAAAATGATCAGCGCGTCTGGCACCATGGGCGTTTGGCCTCAACGAGGAAGTGTGACCAAACCACCTCAGAGCCCTTCCACAATTCAATCCGTATTCGGTGGAACCCTATCGGCGGCGACTAGCCTTATCAACCAAGCAGCTGCTACGGTTAAAACATTCACCACGAATAGCCCGAATAGCAAACCCGTCACAATCGGTCCCACGGATCCAGGCGGAGCCGGTGGAGAGACTACGGGCTATTATCAAGCTCTTTATTTGCAACAATTTTTGGAACAATACGCTGAAGCCAAGAAGAACCCCAAAAACGCGGGCTGGCGATTGGTGTTTGACATACCCAAACAAAACCAATCCTACGTTGTAACCCCGCTGGCGTTTACCTGGCAGCAAAGCGTAAACAAGCCGATGGAAATAATGTACCAACTCCAGTTCAAGGGTTGGCGCCGTATCGATCTCAGCGAAATTCCTCAACCTGTAAATCAAGCACAAGCATATACCATCACGCCGGGTATCTTACAGAAGATTCTAAACAGCATCACCGAAGCCCGGCTTACCTGCAGTTCGGCTATTGCATTGATTGGTGCGGTGACCTCAGACGTTAACGGCGTGTTCAGCGTGCTCAGTCAAACCGCGTTATTTGTAAAAGATCTGCTTGGCGTTGGAACCACGGCTTCCGATATGCCACAAGCCATAGCACAGGATTTTAATTCCGCAATAGCGCAGTACGCTTCTATAAATTCTGCGGCAATAGCGGCAGCGGTCACAACCGCAGCAGGTGCGGCGGCAATCGCAGCATTGGTCGCCAACAACAATAAGAATAACGGGCTAACCCAGACTTCGGTATCCGGTGGTCAATTAGGCGTGGCCGCACAAAACGCACAACAGACCAGTAATGCCGCAGCGGTTCTTAATAATCCCAACGCAAATGTCGATCTCTTAGATCAGGTACCCACTAATCAGTTAAGTCTGAATTCCGCACAACAGGCGAAGCTAAACAGTATATTGTCAAATACCACGCTGACCGTAGCCCAGCTCAAAAAAAACCAGAGTATGATTTTAAATCTCGCCATTCAATTAGCAGATTATTTCGGCGCCGGAGATACGACTTACAACACTTTGTTTAATCTCACACCTCCTCCTTCTAGAATTCAACCGATGCAAATTCCGGAGTTCGATATTTTGGAGACACTATACGAATTCGTAAGTGGTATCAACTATCTCACGGCTTCCACGCAGGTAACCGATCTCAACGTCGTCAGCTCTATGAATTATGTTGCGGGCCTAGCCAATGCATCGGGCATTCCGTTTAACATCCCCAACAGCAAGGTCTACGTACCGGTTCCTTTTAACGCAAGCATCGAACAAATCGCCGCACGATACCTCGGAGATCCAAATAGGTGGATTGAAATCGCAACTTTGAATAATTTGGAAGAGCCATACATTTCAAACACTCCCTTTTTATTACCATTGCTAAGTAACGCTATTGGAAGACAGGTAGTAGTTTCTAGCAATCAAAATTTGTTCATTGGGCAAACCGTCACTTTAGTAAGTCTTACACAAATACCTGTCTCAAGACAGATTACAAATATCACGACCTTGCCTAATGCCAATAGCTATCTTTTGACCTTAAATGGCGAACCAAATCTTGGTAATTTTATTACAAGCGATAATGCTACCGTACAGGCATATTTACCGAATACGGTAAATTCGCAACAGAAGATATTTATTCCTTCCGATCTACCAGCCCCGACTTACCCAGGACAGGCAAACATCATTCCTCCCGGTCTCGCGCAGAACGATCCGTTGACCGGATTGTCGGGAGTGGATATTTTGCTGAATGGTTCCGATTTAGCCTTCGACCAATACGGAAATTGTATGATCGCGTTTGGATTAACAAATCTTATCCAGGCCTTATGGATACTGTTTTCAACTGTTCTGAATACCTCACTATTGGACCCCAACTACGGGTGCGGTGTGAGTCCTGGTACAAGTATTGCAGACTTGAATATTCAACAGCTTTATCAGCAAATAAATCAACAAGTTACTCAAGATCCACGATTTGCAAGTGTAACAAGTCTTCAAATTACAGCGGCGCCACCAAAGTTGTCAATAAACTTGGCAGTAGCGTTACCAGGGAATAGCGGCACCTTACCATTAAGTTTTGAGCTAGCTTCATGAATCTACTTAACAAATTTTTAAAGATGTGATATAAAAGGATATATGCCAAAGAAGATGACATTAAAAGAGGTGTTAGATAAGATTAAAAAATTACATGGGGATTCTCTTACCCTTTGTGTGGAGACCTATCGCGGAAGTCAAATAAAGGCAAAATTTATTCACAAGGACTACGACAGAGAATGGTGGGTTAAACCCACCTTTGTGTTTCAGGGAAAAACCCATCCCGATGTAGGAATCAAAAGAAGAGCGAAAGAACAGTCTCTTACATTAGAAGAATTTAAAGAAAGACTCGTTCGCATTCATGGGAATTTAGTGACCGTAGATGAAAGTACTTACGTGGATACTCATACAGTCTGTAGATTTTTTCAAAAGGGAATTGGAGAATTTTTTGCCTATCCGAACCATGTTTATGTGAGAGGTGATTCTCATCCCGGTGATAAAGAAGAAAAGAAGAAAAGAATTAGTTTAAAAAAATATGGAGTAGAACACGCTTCTCAGAATGCCGAAGCTAAGACTAAACGTAATAAAACAATAGAAGAAAAATACGGAGTAAAAAATCTTTCTCAGGCAGATTCCGTAAAAGAGAAGAAAAAGAAAACGAATCTTAAGAATCGTGGGGTTGACCATCCCAGCAAATCTCCGGAAGTAAGGGAAAAAGTCAGACAGACTTCATTACTTAGATATGGTTTCGAGTACGCCATTCAAGATCCAGGAATAGCGCTTAAAATTGCTAGGTCCGCTAATAGAGCCTCCATCAAATTCCATTGGAAAACCAATGAAGAGCTAGTTTGCGTAGGCTCATATGAAGCTAAAACCGTAGACTATCTCAATGCTAACCAGATCAACTTCGACTGGCAACCCAAGACTTTTAAAATGCCCGATGGCAAGACCTATCGACCAGATCTGTATTTGTCCGATTTAAACGTTTGGGTAGAAATTAAGGGTTGGATGAGACCCGATGCCCAGATCAAATGGGATTGGCTTAAGTCAGAGTATCCCAATTCAGAACTTTGGAATCAGAAAAAGCTAAAAGAAATGGGAATTCTATAAAATGGCGACTACACCTAATCTTCCACAACCCCAGTCATATCAAGAAACCCTCGGGGCGATGCTTAATCAGTTTGCAGCGGCTACTGGGATCCCCAGCGTGTCCGTAGGTTCTGCTAGTCTGAGCCTCTTTCAAACCATGGCTTTGGCGGTTTCCCGCGCTTCTGGTGATGTTTTCCAAACCATTCTTAACAGTTCCCTACAATATGCTACTGGGAGCAGTTTGCAGGCCATGGCTGCTGAATTTAATATCGAATTAACGCCATCACAGGTTTCCACGGGTTATGTAACAGTTACTGATACCAGTTTTACCATGGTTTCAACCAGCGTGTATCCTGGGGCTGCTGCTACAAATGCGGGTTCCGTAATTATTTACGCTAGTTCTAACACCGGTTTTCCATCTTCGGGATCCGTTTATCTCGGTCGTGGGACGAACAATAGCGAGGGGCCGATTGGTTATTCTTCTATTGTAGCTGTTGGGAATTACTTTCAGTTCAATCTCACAAGCCCCACCACCAAATTCCACAACCTGAATGAAAGCATTATTCTTAGTCAAGGCGGGGTTCGCACGGTTCCAATCAATACTGTCGTAACCGCACCTTCTAATGGATTGGTAGCAGCTCAACAATACACTGTTACCCAACAAGGCATCATTCTAGACGGTGCTACCTCAGTTTCCAATATTCCTGTAACCGCTCAGCTTCCGGGTTCCGCAGGAGATGTTCCCGCAGCCGCTATTAGTCAATTCGCAAGCCCACCCTTTTCTGGAGCCACGGTTTCAAATCCTGTCCCCACCAGCGGTGGAACCGATCCCGAGACCGACGACGAAATCCGTACCGCGATTCAAAATTTCTTTAGTTCAATAGGATTGGGCACTCCGACAGCTATCAAGAACTCCTTGATTGGTGTAAGTTCTACTACGGAAGCCGGCACAATTACTTCGGACTCCTTGGTTAACAATCTCGACGGCAGTTCCACGGTTTATATCTCAACCGGTGGAGGACGTCCGTATGAGGCAAAGACAGCCGGAGTAGCGATCGAACATATTATTGATTCCGCAATCGGCGGCGAACAATTCTTTCAACTCGCAACCGGTGGAACCCAGGCTCCAGTAGCAAAAGCCTTCTTGCAGTCCACAGACGCCAGCCCCTTCGCTATTTACGGTGGTTACGTATTAGCGGTTACCGTAGGCGGAGTTACAACTCAACATGCTTTCCAGACCTCGGATTTTCAAGCTCCAGGCGCCGCTACCGCTTATGAAATCTGCGCTAGCATCAACGCCGATACCCTGGTTAATTTCGAAGCCACGACCGCTGGTGGCGGCACCTACGTTGTTATCAGAGCCATCAAAGAAGCCAACGAAAGCATCCAAGTCACAGTTCCTTCTTCGCCTAATCTTGTCAACGCCAATCTATACATGGGTTTCCCTACTACTCTAAACGAAACGCTCAGACTTTACAGAGACGGAGTACTCCTCCTCGAAGACGGTAATACGGCTTCAGTATTTTCAGAACAACAAGGTAGTTGGTCTAGTAGTATTAGCAACGGCGACACTTTAATCATAGGCGTCGACGGTACCGCTCAAAACACATATACATTCTTAAACGCAGATTTTATCGCAACCGGGCTTTACAACACCGTAAATGCAACCAACTCTTTGGCTTCCTGGGCACTTGTAATTAACAATAAAGTAACGGGTATCACTGCGACGGTTTCTGGTTCTCAACTCGAACTTACCAGCAATTTAGGAGCAAATCCTAGAGCGCAGATCGTAATCAATCCAAGCTCAACCTTGGTTACCAAGAGCATGTTTAGCGTAAGCGAAGGTCTGACTTCCCAAGGCGCTGCAGCTGGTTATACATTGGATAGAAATACCGCCCAATTTGAACTCGCAACACCGCTTGTTGAAGGCGAAGATTTGGAAGCCGGTATTGAAAGCACAAGAGCGGTCATAACAAGTGCCGTCATCAGCGGCGCATCTATTACATTTCCATCCGAAGGTTATATTTGGATCGCCATCGACGAACCCGCAACCACTATACATACCGGGGTCACAGCTGGTTCGTTTTTGACGGTTTCGGTTAGCGGCAGTTTGGTGAGTTACAAATCAAATACGTTGTTCGCATTCTCCGATGTCGTACCCGGCGATTACGTCATTATTTGGTCCGCAGAACTTAATGCCGCCAATAGATTAGAAGGCAGAGTTCATTCCATAACTACGACCACGCTTACCAACGATACGCTCAATATCTTAGTTACTTCTGCAGAAGCCGCCGCAGTGGTTCCACAAGCCAATGTCATCTACAAAGCTGGCTTCGTAGTGGCTAACATGAAAGACGCACCTCAGAAGTTTAATACACCTACGGGTTTACAAACACTGGATGCTTTGGTATTATTTCTACAAGCACAGACGGATTCTCTCATTTTTGGCGTAATCGTTGAAGAATACCTCACCATTACCTCAAAGACACTCAATACTAATGGATACGTTACCGTTGTAACTTTTGACGCAATCGGACAAGATCTCAACTTTTCTGCGGGACAAAGTAGCGAAAGCAGCTATCCCATCATAGCCTATCAGGATACCGTTAGCAATTACTTGCCTTCGTTCTTTCACAGCAAAGTAGCCAGCGACACCTATGCGGAGCCACCAGATACTTTTCTTACTTCTTTTGTTTCCGACATCACTCTCGCTGGTAGGGATGACGATGAGATCATTACCTTCTTAAATCCTTATGGCGGTATCGACGACGAGCAACCCGTCAATGAAGTCGTGCAGGAAACCACGGTTTCTGGTACCACGGTTGGAATCACCAAAGATCCCGATGTTAGACGTATCAGAACCAATGATAGATTCTTCACGTCGGCCCCGCTTTCTTTTGGTAACAAAGATAGTTTAGTTGCTATTATTGACAATAATCCCGTAAACAATACCTTCCAGATTCCGCTTTATCGTCACGCGCTTACCAATACCAGCTATAGTCCCAACTCTAATAACTTTAACGCCTACGACACCGATCTCGCACCTACCGGAAGTTTTGTAACTTCTTTCGGTGCTAATTTTGCTTTCAACAACTATAAAGTACTGATGCAAGCCAAAAAGACTTTGAGCAGCACGACGCCGCAAAGCTCGATTCTTTATAGAGCTACGGCGTGGGGTGCCACGGGTCAGGAAATCGTGGTTAGCTATGTATATTCGCCTAGCGCACCTGCGCTTAATAATAGTGTTACTATTACTAATACGATTAATGTCGCCATCACCGTTCCTCCTGCGACAACGGCAACTGCGGTTGCGGCTTACGTCAACGCCAATCTATCCGCCTACGTATCCGCTACCGTTGTAAATGATGGCAGCGGCGGCACTCCTGGAACAGGGATTATTACTGCCAATGCCAGCACCCAACTTCTGGATGGCATCAACTGGTTGCTCTCTAGTAATGTATCGGGCTCTCCACAATTTGTATTGAAGAACGCCTTAGCACTCCCAACCGATGTAGGTTACGCTTTTAATAACGGAGAAACCCTGCTTTTCGTTCCAACCACCATTGATCAAGTCAACCTATTCATAAACACGTTGGCAGTAAGTGGCATCAGTACGGCTAGTTTGATTAATACCGCAAATAGAGATTCGCAACTCGAAGTGTCGTCGGAAACCTATGGAAGTCAGGGTTACGTTGAAATCGTAGGAGGTGCGGCAAACGGTTATTCATTCCCAGTCATAAATTCCGGACTAGACATTGACAACACGTATTGCGCGATTTCTGCGTCTTCTATAGCATCTGCTAATGTAATCAGCGGACAATGGTTTTACCTACAAGCAGCTAACACACAACAGAAACAAACACAGTTTGGACCCGGCACCGATGTTACCATTACCCCAAATCAGCCTTCTGCAGGTTTGAGTACGGTGAGTTTAACTGGTCAAACCTTAAGTGAGCGTTTCTTCGGCGCACCTAGAATTATAAGTGGATTGAGTGGACTAACTTTCAGAGTCGAAGCGCAGGGTGATTTGGTTTGTTTTAGTTATGTCGGCAGCACGGGAAGTCCACAGTATCTGACGTTCTCAGTGAATTTTAACGAATCCGGTGGCGGAAATCTAAGTGTTGCGGTTCCAAGTACGGGAATAGGTCAATATACTATTACAAGCGGTGCAGCAACTTTTAGTGGATTAAGTATTGGAGATTTGGTAACTGTATCGGGTCTAACGAATAGTGCGAATAATGGTACTTTCGTAGTTTCTGGTGTAAGTTCTAGTGTATTGCAAGTAACCAACCCTAATGCCGCTGTTGAAGCCAGCGATACGTATACTACGGGTACTTTCACCGCTACAACCGGTGTCATGGAGGGCGATTCTGTGATCGTTGGAGCACCATTTAGTGCCCCAAATCAGGGAACCTATAGGGTTATTAGAACATTCAACGATAGTTTTTGGATTAAGAACACCGACTACGTAGAAGAAGAACAAGTATTGACTGGCAGTAGTTTGAAGTTTTACGAATACGAAGCCACGATCCCCGGTGATGATTTGGTGATTTCCAGCAATGCGTTTGGAACCACAAATGCTGGTACCTATCCTGTTTATTCAGTTCCTAGTCCCACGGAAATAGTAGTAACCGGAGTATTGACTACTACCTATGTGTTCTCGGTAAGTTCGGCCAACGCTACCGTTGGAGCCACGTACTCCAACAATGGTGGAGTTTTTACTGTGGGATCGACTATTTCTGGCGGAACTACATTACTCGCTACCGGCACAAGCAATCCGTTGTCATCTGGAACTCTTACTAAGATCTCGGGCACCGGCGATACCACGATTACATTTTCCTCGTACACAATCAATAGCATCAATCTAAACGGATTGCTGTCGTCTTTCTACATCGAAGAAGGAACCGCATATACAGGATACAAGCATGTCTATTTGGTAGCATTACAACCCGGTACCACTAACTTGAATCAGATCTTATTTGATACGTATTTACAATATGAGAAGATCAATCAAAGCGCTGGTGTAGAAGTTACGGCTTTAAACAAACTTAACTTTGGAACATCGGTTTCTCAAGGACTAGATGGCTACAAGTATAATACTGGACTGATTCAACAAGCAAATCGTGTGATCTACGGTGATCCTACGGATTCGAGTGAATATCCTGGAATTTCTGCGGCGGGCGCTGATATTTTTATTAGAGAGCCTTTGGCATTGGTAGTTAGTTTGGCAATTGGAGTCAGATTACAAACAGGTGCTCCATTTAGTGCGGTGAGTCAGCAGATCCAGAGTAATGTAGCGGCTTTAGTTAATAGCAATAAAGTTGGACAGAGCATAGCATTGGGCTCCATAGTAGCGGTTTGTATGGTCGTACCTGGTGTAACTTCAGTAGTTATTTCGAGCCCTCTGTATTCTCCTACAGATGATCTGATCGCAGTGCAGCAATCCGAACAAACCTTTATCCTAGATCCATCAAATGTTTCGGTTTCGGTGATCGGAAGTTAATATGGCTATAGCGACAACGCAGAGCGAGTACAAAAGACTAAGAGGTTATCTCAATCCTACTATCAAAGGGAAAAATGTTGACGCCGTTTTGTATTCCTTGGCGACAGCGACTTCATACTTAGTGAATTCGGTTTACGCCGTCAATCAGAATTTGTTCATTACCACAGCTTCTGCACAATACATTGACCTTTTGCTTTCAAGTTATGGCATCACAAGGCCAGCACAAATCGGAATCAGTGATGGCGCCTTTCGCGCCATCGGTTTAGAAGTCAAGAACAGAAAACAAGTTAGGGATCTTATCAACAACTTGCTTGATATCATTTTTAGCGACGAATTCTGTAAAGCCACGGATTCCGCAACTGCGGTAGAGCCTTATAATTTAGCAGATGGCGACACCTTGATTGTAAGTTTTGACGGCGCCACTCCAGTAACCATTCCTTTTCTAGCAGCAAATTTTACCAACATTCACGCTGCCTTAGCAGTTGAAATCGCAGATGCCGTAGTTGCCTACCTCAACAGTCAGGGATTATCAGGTCTGGCTGCGGTTAAAAATAATGGGTTGGGAAACTATGTCGAACTTGTTAGTAATACTATAGGTCCTCGGTCATCAGTTACAGTTATGGGTGGCAGAGCACAAAATGTCCTACTGTTCCCCGAAAGCGTGGGCGCCGGTGGAAACGCATCGACTCAATGGACGCTTAGTGTACAGAGTGATGGAAGAATTCGTTTTACATGGTCGGGCGGAGCCAATCCAAATCTTGGTAAGCTTTCACCCGGCGATTACGTTAATATCTACGGCGGAGGTTTTACTAGCTCCACAAATATCGGCACCTTTACTATCATAGATACCGTGGGTGGATTAGTTGGCAGCTCATATTTCGATGTCTACAATCCCATTGGTTCCACGGGGATCGTAACGCAGGGTTCGGACACCGCTGTTCTATTCTTTTATCCCGCAAAGCAAACCATTCAGACCAAAGGCTATTACGCCGCACTCTATCAGACCAGAACCAATGTGTTACAAATCTTTATTCCAGCCACTACACAAGTCATAGTTAGAAACAGAATCGGAGCCATGTTCCTTCATGATCCACCGCGTGGGAACTACACTTTCAATGCTCAGCCCAATCCCGGCGATACGTTTCAAATCACTACGTCGCTCAATTTTACAGCCGGAGTCGATTTTGTTATTGGTGGAACCATTCTAGAAACCGTTACCAACATGGTTGATGCCATCAATGCTTTAAATGCTGGTTTGCAAGCCATCATAAATAGCAACAATGTGGTATTGATTTACAACAACAGTTTATCCAATACCTTGGTTTTGACCTATACTGGCTCTGCGAGTATTGTGCCTGATCTAATGCAAGCTAGTAATATTTCGCTGGAGCCCAATCAATATGGTCCATACAGCTACGACACCACGCAACCCTTCACTGTAGGAGCTGAGCATTCGATTTTAACGCAAGACGTGAATGCTTCAACAGGAGATGTAGTACTTGTCGAAGACAGTGCGGGTTTTCCAAACGGAACCGGTTATGTAGTTTTTGACTACGGCGGTCCCACACAGGAATTGGCAAACATAATCGCAGTTCCTTCTAGTACGAGCATTTTGCTTTCACCGGTTAACAGTTTGCAGTATGATCATCCCGCTGGCCAGGAAATCCGCGTAGTACCCACTAAATCACCGGTAGTTCCAGCTACTAATGGTAGCGACTATCAAGGATTTATCACAGATATCGTTGGTGGACGAGTTTATTGTCAAAGCCTGATCGAACAAGTGGTGGCAGCCGGAATCGCAATAAATTTCGTAATCCTATATCCAAACGACATCGGATTGGGAAAAGCGGGAACTCCTAATTCAGAGATCGCTTATGTATACGGTCCAAACCCCACTACGGTAATATATCCAACCAATGATTTGACGGGAACTTAATATGTCACTACCAGTTGTAATCACCGGAGCGCAAATCACGATTTTTTGGAATAATCAACTTTATAAAGAAGTTGCCGATGTTAGTTTTGGCATCGATTACGGCGAAGAGGAGATTTTCGGAATTGACAGCGCCTATAGCCAAGAAATCGCAGGTGGAAAAGTAACGGTGAGCGGAAACGTAAGCGGATTTCGCATCAAAAACTCAGGTGGACTTCAGGCTAAAAACTTGCGTCCACTATTCACCGATGTTTCTGCAAATCCTTATGTGAGTTTGAGAGTTACGGATCGCTCTACTTCTGAAGATATTCTCTTTATTCCTCAGTGTAAAGTAGTTAGTGAAAATCATTCCATCCCTGCTACCGGCACATATAAACTGAACTTTTCCTTTAAAGGAATGATTCCTCTTATGGCCTTGGACCGCAGCTAAGTTTATATCTTAGGTTCTTGGGCAGCTTTTCCTTTACCAATTTAATATAGCCTAGATTTTTGGGACATCCTCTAACTCTACCTTCGGAATAGCTTCCCGCATTGTAAGCGCTTGCCAACTTAACCCAATCCCCCGAGCCATAGCGGTCTTGCTGATATCTCAGATAAAGCGCTGCAAATTTAATGCCAACATGGGGATCTCGAAGTTCCATGGGATTTTTTCCTTGCCATCCCATCTGAATTGCTGTGGTTTCTTTTATTTGGCAAACACTATAACTCGGAGATCCGGAGTCATATAGAGAATAGTCGAGTTCGAAATTGCGACTCTCGTGAGAACAGATCGAATACAGAAGTATTGCGCTCACCTTAGCTGCTTTGGCAGCAGCAGTTATGATTTGTAGATAGGTCATAGCTATCCTCCACCAAATACCCTATATGGTATTGCGGCAGAAGTCAAGCTAAAAACAATCTTTACTAATATGACGATAAGACAGGATTTTTCCACGTACATTGATGGAAACAATTTAAACACCCCAAATCCAGGTACGTGGCAACCCGGACAAAGCGGCTCTGACAATGGAAATCTTTTTACTTCCATCTATTATATATTATTAAACAAAAACGGACAACTTACCGATCAAGACAAAATAGACTACGCCGCCAAAATCAATCAGTGTATTGGTTCCAACCTACTCAATAGAGTTCCTGTTGGACAAAATGACGGACTCAATGGCCCAGATGACTATTATGGCACAGTAAGCGCATGCATTGAATTGGGAAACACGGAAATCCCCCGTAAATTACTTTGGGGTTGTATCAAATATAAAGGCTCTTTCTATAATCCGCAGCCCGGCAAGTGGCAATGGCAGGCTTTTTTAATCAGACAACCCGCACTTCTTACCGCGATGATTTCGGCGGCATTTCCATCTCTAATCAATCCCTTGCATTGCTGGATTCGCTGGATGTGTCATCCATTGTTCGTTTTTTCCGCGCTAGCCATCGCGATTTCCAATATGTCGGAAAACGTCATGGATACCAATACCAGACAGCTTACCTGGACGATTCAAAATAACCTAAAAAAGACTAGTCTATGGTGTTGGTTAGCAAGTAAGGTTTGGTTTTGGAGATTGAAGAAATACTATGGCGCGGATCCCATGAAGTCTGTGACTTCGATTTATTACAGTCCGCAAGGGCTAAATAATAACCCATATTCGAAGTGGTGGGTGGATTAGTCTTCGTATCCGCTGTCTTCACGGATTGTGCGTTTAGCCTCTACCCTGGCGACATCTATGGGACAGGCATCCAGATGTTCTTTGGATTGCGGTTTGTAGGTTTGACTTAAGAGGCCAGTCCAAATATCGTGATTTCTTAACAATACCCAAACATTTTTGCCATCGATTTGAACAATACTACCGGCCTGAGAAGTGGCACAAATAACAACGTCGCCTTCAATCATTCTTTAGGATTCCCTTCACAGTTTCTTCGTAACGCTTACCCTTGGTACGATTGGTGCAGTTATTGCATTTCCTGTAGTATTGCGTAGTCCCCATCTTTGAATACAAAACAATCTCTAAAAAACCGTTGTCGCATTCATGACATGCCCAATCACGCTTCAAAGCCTCTATATTTGAGTTGGCTTCTACAGCACTTTCTTCAAAACGCTTGCTTTCCTCATGGTCGGCTACCATTTGTCTGAGAGTCTCGAACCGATCCAGATCCAGACGGGCTATCTGTTTTCTTAGGTGAGCCAACTCTTTCTTTAACTGCCTGTTTTCTTTAGATAATCGCTGCTCTCTAGTGAACGATCTATCTGTTCGCTTACTTTTTCCCACTGTAGCGCACCTCTTCACTTTAGACTATATCACAGTAAAGATTGCGATGTCAATATGATATAATAGGGGTGTCAGTTAAACAACAATCTTTACCTAGGATCCATTCCAGAGGGCATTTAATGGCTATTCAGCGCCGCGAAAATTATTTAAGTCAGATGAGAGTTGACGTGCCTGATCTAAAGGCTGTTGAATCCGCTGTAAGTGCTGACTTTGACACGTCTTTTGAAGCATTCGTGACCGGAGCCGGTAACCCCTATATCATCAACGGCTTCGCGTTAAACATGGCCACCAACCCCATCGGTGGCGCCGCCTCAAACCTACAGGTAATCGTTAGCGCTGGCGCCCTCATGCACGTCACCGCGTCTCAATCAGGTACCATATATTTGGTTCCAGCTGGAACCCCCGCTGTTACCCTAAATGCTGCGATTGTGTCAAATGTCAGCGGCGCCTTCGTTCCAGGCACCAATAACTATGTTGGCATCGATTACTATCGCTTCCAAGATCCCACAACCGACGTACAACGTGCGCTTTGGGATCCTTCAACGAGCCAACAAGATTCCACAATTGATCCCGCAGCGATCATCCTAAACTACGAATTCGTAATCACATCTACGGTTTGGGCTTCCAACATTCTTCCCATTGCCGTAATTCTTACCGATAGCGGCAACAACGTGGTTTCCATAACAGATTCCAGGCCCCTACTGTTTCGCTTAGGAACAGGCGGCGCCAATCCTAATCCGTTCAATGTCTATAGTTGGCCGGAAGGGACTTCAGAAAATCCACCAGTAACTACCACAAACGGCAGCAATCCGTTTTACGGTGGAGACAAAGCCATCACCGATCTCAAGGATTGGATGAACGCTGTGATGTCGGGCTTCCTAGATTTAGGCGGCGGACCCTATTGGTATTCGTTTTTTGGGACCGGTCCAAGTCCGGGTGGCAGTGTACCTCAACTTAGAGAAGACGCTGTTAATACCATCTTAACCAGTAATGGTAACATCAGTCACGGTGTGATTCCCGATACCACACCAATTCTCACGACTACCGGTAACGTTACCCTAGGCAGCAACCAAATTACCAGTCTGGCTTCCACAACAGGAATAGCCAGTGGTCAGTATATCAGTGGCGAAGCTTTTATCGCTGGCACCACGGTTCTTTCTATTAGTGGTTCCACGGTTGTCATGTCCAACGAAGCCTCAGATACTGTAACTGGAACCACGGTTTCATTTACAAATCCTGTGGCAACGCAACCGGGCCAAATTAATTGGTCCAACGTTTTAAATTTTAAAGTAATAGGTTCTAATTTAGAATATCAGATCCAAGCAAATCCTACGGGTAGCACAGTAACTCTGACCGATGGTGAAGTCGCTTATTTAGAACTTACTCGCGACGCCGCAATCTCCCCAGATCTTATTTGGACCAATGCTTCTGCTGTAGTTAGTTCCGTAGGCAGTGTGGCCTGGACGTCCGCTGTACTTGCTGGTGATTGGATCAAAATAGCTTCAGCAAGTCATGCCGCCTATTATCAGATTTTGACAGTTAATTCTGTTTCACAAGTCACATTGACTTCTACTTATGGTGGAACTTCTACGGGGGCTAGCGGAGCGGCTTCTCAATATGCTTGGGGAGAATATACATTACCCGGTGTTAGTGGTAATTCCAGAGATATTCAAATCGTACCACGTGCAAGCGTACCGATTGCATCGAATACTTGGTGGTTGCTAGCTAGAAACGATGACGGCGGCGCCTTACCTAGAGTTTATATTCGTTGGTTAGGAATGGATTTATCATATGGCGTCAGCGAAAACGTCAGTGGTCCTCAAATTCAAAACCTACTTACCTACACCGGTAGCCCAATTGAAAGCGCCACCGCTCCAGCCTATGTTTCTACATATCAAATGTGGGAAGGCGGAGGACCTTTAGTTCTTCCACAGATCGTTAGCATTACAACCGGTAGCGCGGCTTCGATGGCTTCTAATCAGTATTTTGAAATTTTTCCTTCCGTTAGTCTTATACAGTACTATGTTTGGGTAAACAAAGATGGAACCGGCGTGGATCCAATGCCAATCGCAAATGCGATTTCTTTGGAATGGATTGTAACCACTGGACAAACCGCTGCTCAAACCGCAACTACGTTGACCACTCTTCTCAATTCCACAAGCAGAAAAGATTTCACCGCAACCGCAATTAGTAATGTTATTACCGTTACCAATAACAGCGCCGGTCTTACCAATTCACCGGCTAACGTTAATGTGGGTGCTCCGTTTGCAATTTCTGCCACACAGGCCGGAACTGGTAGTGGAAACTTTGCTATTCAAGACGGCGATAATCTAACATTGGGTATTAAAAAACTTGATGAAGACGTTGGAATCATTCTAAGTTCATTGGATTCCCCAACATACGATGAGACCGTTGATGTCGTCGCTTCCGGTGGAACATATCCTCCTTCTTTAAATTCTCCGGTCTCTATAAACGGACCCGTTGCCAATGGCGGTTTCATTCATCTTCCAAATAATAGCAGAGAAGCCAACGCAACGCAATATTATACCGTGGGCAAAGGAACACTACAAGTTCTTCTTAATGGTCAGTTTTTAGACGTTGAAAGCGGAGCCTATGCTGAAGTCGGGGCCTCTGGCGCTCCTAGTAATGAAATTCAAATCGTTAGTTTTCCCGGTGGCGGATTAGTTGTTGGCGACGAACTTCAGTTTCGTTTTGCCGGTAATGGTGGGAGTCTGGGCGAAATCGGACCCGAAGGTCCTACTGGTCCTACTGGTCCCGCAGGGCCTGCTGGAACCAACGCATTTGGAAACGCGGTATCAGTTTCTACGAAAACCGGTCCATATACCCTAATGTCTACAGACTTTGTAATTTTAGGCGATTGCACCGGTGGAGCATTTACACTATCTCTTCCAACCGCAGCCACTGGTGTTGGAAGAATCTTTTTTATGAAGAAGATCGATTCCAGCGCAAATGTTTTAACGATTATGGCCAATGGGTCGGAATTGATAGATGGCAGCAATACTTTTCTATTGTCTTCGCAATGGCAAACCGTAACCGTGGTCAGTTCGGGATCAGCTTGGTATATTTTATAACTTTGGGAGCTAACTTTGACTTATAGTCCATTTTTCTTTAGTCAGCAAAGTACCGCAAGTTCCACTGGAATTGTGTCTAACTATACCAATAATAGTGGTACCGCAATTCCTCAAGGAACCCCTGTCAGCTCTACTGGCACACAAGACATGATCGCGCCCACCGATGTCACCTCGCAGGCTTCGGTTAGCGCATTTGTTGGCATTGCTCAGTTCAGAATTCCCGGTAATGCCAACGGGCCAGTGATCAGCAACGGCAGACTTTTAAATCTTTCTCTTACCTACGGATTTGCGATAGGACAGGCTATTTGGATTGGTCTGAGTGGTACCATCCAGAACACGCGCCCTGATGACGGTGTTACAGGTTTTGGTCCCGGCGACTTCGTCTATTACGTGGGAATAATTGTGCAAAACGAAACAAACAGTTTACAGCAAGATTTGGTAATAATTCCACAACTAATCGGTCAACTTTAATTAGGAGTAAATCATGGCAACTTATAGCAAAATTTTAGAACTTATCTCCGCCGTACCAAGAACAGTTGATCTTTCAACTAACACTCTTAGCGTACAAGGTCTTCAGATCAATGCCGCAACTGGCGGCGGATCTTTTACACAAGCCGCGCATTCCACGACCACGACGTATTCCGTTGTTTGGCCTGCCGCGCAAGCCGGTGGATCAAACTACGTTTTGGCAAATGATGGCAGCGGTAATCTGAGTTGGATCGCTTCTGCTTCTGGTAGCGTTACATCGGTTTCCGTAAATACTGCCAACGGATTTGCGGGGACTTCTTCTGGAGGATCTACTCCTGCTCTAACTCTAACCACAACTATTACCGGACTTTTAAAGGGTAATGGAACCGCAATCAGTGCCGCTGTTGCTGGAACCGATTATGTAATCCCGAGCGGGAGCATTACGGGAACTGCCTCTAATATTACAGCAAGTTCTAATTCTACGCTAACCACGCTTTCCGCATTAAGTCTTCCGACCTCTCAGTTGTCTGGCACGATTACAGCCGCCCAAATGTTACCTTTGGCGACTAACGATATCTATGTTGGAAACGGTTCAAATCAGCCCGCAGCTGTTGCGATGTCCGGTGATGCAACTATTGCAAGTTCCGGTGCTTTGACACTCGCAACTGTCGCAACTGCTGGAACCACAGGTTCTTCTACTAGCATTCCTTCTATCACCATCAACGTTAAGGGATTGGTAACCTCTGTTACTGGTAACGCGGTTGTAGCACCTGCTGGCACACTTTCTGGAACCACTCTGAATTCTACGGTTACCGCATCTTCCCTGACTTCGTTGGGTACGCAAGCACAAGCCCTGAACATGGGAAGCAATCAGATTAACGGTCTTGCAGCTCCTTCCACCTCAACAGATGCGGCTACAAAAGGATATGTTGATGCCGCGATTAGTGGATTAACATGGCAAGGTCCGGCTAAAGCCTACGCTGCTAGCAACGTACCTTTGACTGGTGGGGCAACTCTTACCATCGACGGATATTCGGTTCAGAACGGTGATTTAGTTATTCTCGGAAACCAAACCGTAGCAACTACAAGCGGTGAATACACCGCAAGTGGGATTGGTACCGCTTATGTCCTGACTTCAAACGGACTACCTACCGCAATAGGCGATGCGTGGTTAATTTTAAATGGTACCGTATACGCTGACAGCGCTTTTGTAGCAAATCATGTATTCGGATCTTCTTCTACTCCAATGTTTACGGAGTTCGCAGGACCTACGTCTTATACTTTCAACGCTCCCCTGTCGTTATCTGGAAACACCGTTAGCATTACTCAGTCAAATACCTCTACAAACGGATATCTGTCTTCAACGGACTGGAATACTTTCAACGGAAAACAAGCCGCTGGAAACTATATCACAGCATTGACCGGGGACGCAACGGCTTCCGGACCGGGCTCTGCAGCTCTTACTCTTGCAACTGTAAATTCTAATACGGGAACATTTGCTTCAGTAACTGTAAACGGAAAAGGGTTGGTTACTGCAGCTGCTGCTCTAAGCGGCGACGCCACAACTTCTGGATCCGTTCTTACATTGGCAACAGTTGCTACCGCTGGTACCACGGGTTCTTCTACCAGCATTCCAGCTGTTACTATTAATGCAAAAGGTTTGGTAACTTCCATTACCGGAAACGCAGTTGTGGCTCCAGCCGGAACGCTTTCTGGAACCACGCTGAACAGTACGGTAGTAAGTTCCAGTCTGACCTCGGTTGGAACTATTACGTCTGGTACATGGACTGGAACTACAATTGCAATAGCAAACGGCGGCACCGGTCAGACAACAAAATCAGCGGCTTTTAACGCATTATCTCCAATCACAGCGACTGGCGATTTGATCGTTGGCAACGGCAGCAATTCCGCAACCAATCTTGCAATTGGGTCTACGGGACAGGTATTGACGGTCTCCGGAGGCACTGCGGCATGGGCGACGCCCTCAACAGTTAGCACTGCTACAACCACGACGGAAACCTCGGATCAATCGCTTACCGCTTCTACGCTGTACGCTTTGAGATACGCGTTGTCAACCGATGGCGGTTCGACCGTGGGCAGAATGTGGAAAGCCGACAACAACGCTGCTACAACAGACAATTTTTACGTTATCGGTTTGGCCTATCCTGGTTCCGGTGTTTCTCAAGGTCAGTCGGTAACCGTAACCGAATTTGGTATCATCAATGTACCAAGCCATGGATTCACCACGGGAGCGCCACTTTACTTAGGTAGCTCCGGTGCTTGTACTTCAACGGCGCCATCGTCTTCGGGACTGGCTATCGTAAGAGTGGGTCAAGTAAAAGATGCTAACAATATCTGGGTTGACGCGCAAGTAGTCGGAGTCAACTAATAGGTTCATGATATAGAAAGTAAGGATGTCAAATTTTACAAAACCAGTAAGTGGAGCACTAAGAGGCACGGCGATGGCGTTGACGGATTTGCCGTCGATCGCCACTGCCACGGTCTTAGCTAATATCAGTGGCAGCTCCACCACACCTAGTGCGGTAAGTCTTGTAGCAGCTCCTACGGCTTCTACGGTAATGTTTAGGGATACCAACGCTAATACACAGATCAATAATATAAGTGAGGGCTTTACAACTACTGCTACCGCTGCCAGTACTACGACTTTATCGGTATCAAGTACATATTATCAGCAATTCACAGGAACCACAACACAAACCGTTACTTTGCCAAGTACCTCAACTTTAGTTGTGGGTCAAGCCTATCAGATAATGAATCGTTCCACGGGCTCAGTAACTGTTCAGACTTCTACAAGTGCTAGCGTTCAAGTGATGGCGGCTGGAACTCAGTGTATATTTACTTGTACCTCGACGTCAGTTAATACCGCAGCTGCATGGGATGCCGCATATAGTGCAACCAATGCAACCGCTATTACTTATAGATCGGGAACACAGGCCATTGGCAGCGGTGTTACCACGGTTTCCGTTACTTACAGCACGGCTTTTGCTAATACAAGTTATGCCATCACATGTAATTTCATTAACACCACTGACACCAACACTCAGTTTCAACCTATTGAAATTACTGCTTTTAGTACCACGGGCTTTACGGTTAAATGGAATAGTCCGACCGCAACAGCAAACTATTCTTTGGTCTGGCACGCTATTGCAAACAACTAGTTATGATATATAGAGATTGATATGTATAAACCCATAGATTCTAGACAAAGCGAGTATCGTGGCATCTTACAAGAACTATTTCCTTGGGTTTCAGGAAATACTCTTGACGTTTTACTATCTTCTATTGATCAAGATCTAACCCCTCCATTTAAAATTGACGCCACGTCTAGTCCCTCTCTTGTAGTCAATATCGGTCCTTCTCTAGTTGCAAATTCCGTCTCAGGCAGAAATAAATCGGCTTCTTTTTTAGGTACCGTAGTTCCGGTCTTTACGGGTGGAACCGTGACCTTCCCCGCTTCATCTGGTGGAAATATTGTCACCTCTACGGGAGGATCAATCCCACTCACTTTACCTTCCGGAGATTACGTTCAAATTCTATTAGCTATCGATGAAAGCAATGATATCGCCGTAGTTATCGGTACCCCAAATGCGGTATTAGCCGACGCTCTGGTTCCAGCCCCACAATCACAAACCCAACCTTTTGGGTATGTCACGCTTCACAATATGGGTGGTACCATCCAAAACGTTGTTCAAAGCGCGATCACCATGTTTTATGGATCTGGTTCGGGCTCGGGAAGCGGCGGAGGAACCGCGCAGGAAGTTCCACTAACTATGGGAACAACCAGTCAAGTAGTTACATTTTTGAGTCCACAAAGTAGTAGTTCCTATGTTATCTTGGGCGGTATTTATAATTCAACCGATCCCAATCCTGAATTTTTCCCACTTACTGTTACAAATAAAACCACGACTACCGCGACTTTTGAATGGAATCAACTTATTCCGGACGGGAATTATTACCTGGACTACGCGATTTCGCCAGGACTTTCGGAACAATCCGGGGAATCAATTGTAGGATCGGGTCAAACATCGATCACTATTACCTTCCCCTTAGCGCTATTATCTACAAATTACGTGGTCATAGCAGAGCTTACCAATTATACAGATATTTCTCCACAATTTCAACCAGTTACAATCACCGCAAAAACTATATCGACTTTTACGGTGAACTGGAATGTACCAACTGGATCCTCAAATTATAGGCTGGCATGGCAATTAGCGGCTTACCAGTAGAAATCGCAATCTTTATGATAGATAGAGTTTAAAGGAGTTTCAATGGGACTGTTTCAATTCGGCCAAGTTGTAATGCAAGAAGCTAGTACTGCCACAGCGGGCGGCACCACAACCCTTGTCAATACTAGTAAACAAATTCAATACTTTACGGGTTCCTCCGGTCAAACCATCGTTCTTCCCGATGCAACCACGATGGTAGACGGTCAGTGGTTTGAAATTTATAACGGATCTACCGGCGCTCTTACGATTGAATACAACGGTGGTGCTTCCTTCCTTCCAAACCCCACGGTTTCCCCAGGCGGATCTTTAACGATTAAGCTAGTCGCAAACGGTACGTCCGCAGGCACATGGGCGGTTCAAGCAGGTAGTTCTGGAGTTGGCGGTGGGGGTTCTAAAAATTATCTTTCTGCCATAACCACTTCAAATGGTACCAATAACGGCAACGGCAACTTTGAATTGGGTTCCCTTACAGGCTGGGAAACAATCAATCTCACCACTTCTGGAACTATTCCCGTAACTGTAACGACGCCCGGAGTTGGTTTTACCAATGTAGAATACGTCTTTGTAATTACAAGTGGAAATGCAGTAACTGGTGATACTTACACCAATAATGGACACACCTTCACATTTCTGGGCAACTCAACCGCAACTTTAGCGGTAGCCACTGGTACGGGGGCTCCAGCATCTTCCGGAACTCTTACCAAATCAACTGGAAGTGGGAGCAGCACTATTGCTTTCACATCTTCTAAAAGCACAGCCCCATTTTTGGCTCAGATTTTCCTAGAGTCTTCTGGGACTCTCTCAGGAAACTATTCTGTTGATTTTAGTTCTACAGGACCCGCATCTCAGGGGGACACGTTAATTAGCAGTGTTTTTAACATTGATAGCTCAGATCAAGCTAAAGTAATGCAAATTAGTTTTGATTATAAATTGGTTACAGGTTCTCCTGCAATTATTCCTGGTAACAGTTCTAATACTTTTGCTATTTACGTCTACGACGTAACTAATGCCGCTTGGATTCAACCCGCTGGTGTTTTTAACATCAATCAAAGCAGCGGTGTGGGTAAATCAACCGCAACATTCCAAACCACAAGCAATAGCACTCAATATCAGTTGGCCATCGTCACCCTTAATAGCGCTACCGCTGGTTACAGTTTGTATATGGACGACTTCAGCGTAGGTCCCCAAATCGCGCCCATGGCCCCTGCGATGAGTGACCCCGTTGCGTATACCCCAACTGTTACAGGTTTTGGTACGGTATCCAATCTTGTTGCAACCTCTTCTAGACAGGGGGCCTATCTTTTAGGAGAAGTTAGTTTTCAGGCAGGAACTACTACAGCCTCAGCGCTTTCTGTCAGTATTGGGTATAACGGCGGTAATCAAAACGTCTCAATAAATTCTTCATTGTTTCCGTCAGCTTCTAGTATTGTTGGTACTATGGCGCAGAGCGGAAGTACTGCGGCGTCTTTCTATGTAATTACGCCCAATGCTACTTCGAACCCCACAATCCTAGATATCGGCGTTCAGGCTTCAGGTTCTGGCGGCCTAAATTCCGCTACCGGAGCAACACTCCTCAATAACGTTTTTGTAAGCCTTACCTATTGTGTTCCCATTAACGGCTGGTCTTCGAATACCTCGGCTAGTGCGGACACCGATACTAGGGTTGTTGCCATGGGTACTCATTTATCAACAAATACTGCTGTTGGAACAAACAGCGTAATTCCATACAACACTGTGGATTATGATACCCATGCTGGTTTTTCTACATCCACCAATTTATACACTGTTCCTGTAAGCGGATATTACCGTATTTCTGGTATTTCATTTTCAAGTACCGGAACAGCGAGTCTTCATATTTACAAAAACGGTTCCAACTTTAAAGCGCTAACTGCACTCCCTGGGACTTCTATAGGGACTTCTGGTTCCACCACGCTATTGTGTTCTGCCGGAGATACTTTGGGACTTTATACCGACAATGCCCAAACATATGGCGGCGGCGTTATCACGAATTCGAGCACTTGCACGCTCATTATTGAGCGTCTCTCCGGTCCCGCTGTTGTTACGGCAACGGAAAGCGTGAATGCTGCCTATTACTCAAGTGCTGGGCAAAGCATTTCAACTGGAGCACAGCAAATCACTTGTTTCGATACAAAGGAGTTTGACAGCCACAACGCATTTGCCTCTAATGCCTATGTTGCTCCCGTAAGCGGTAAATACTCGGTTAGCGTCTGTGTTTCTTATTCTATCGGCGCTTCTAACGCCTATGACGTTCAAACACAAGTACGCGTAAACGGCACTCCTATAAAATCCTCGGATGCTGACGGGACAATTGCTGCTGGAACGGCTAATGTGTCTGGACAGGTTGATTGTCTCTTAGCCTTAAACGCTGGAGATAGCGTTACCTTTGGGCTTAATTTGAATACGGCTACAGGACATTCCATCACTGGCGGACAAAGTGCGACATATTTCGGTATTGTCAGAGTGGGAAATTAAGCGGCGTTACGCCACAGAAAATGGAGATTTAATGAGTGCATTTAAGAAATTAGCAGCAGCGATTAGAAAAAAGAGTGGGTATAGCAAAGAAGGGGCCAATGCTGCGGCGGCTGCCATAGGTCGTCATAAATTTGGAGAGCGAGCAATGCAGGGCGCAGCCAAAAAGAAGATTTCTGTTAAAGAGTGGTTGAAGGAAAAGAAAAAATAATATGGCAAATAATCAATTTGGCAATATCCTAAATGCCCTAAAAAGCCGAATGGCTACGCGTACCCTTGATTCTAACGTAACTGCGCCGAAACTTGCCGGTAGTGTACCCCACAATTTAGCAGGCGGGGCGCCAAAAATTGCAATGCCAAAAATCCACAACGCAAATGTAGCAATGCCCAACTCACCAAATCCTGAAGCTGCCCCTCTTATGGCTCCAGGAATGCCTGATCTACCAGTGCTTCTGGAGTAACTTTTCCACCAGCTGGATCAACAGTTATTTTGCCTACGAAAGTGTTTGATACCCACAACGCATATAATACTTCAACGGGATTATACACTGTTCCAGTGAGCGGTAAATATAGGGCAACGGCTAACTTCATATTCAACGTAACAGATATACCTGGTTCTCAATCAACCCTCTCTGTGTACCGCAATGGAGGAGTAGATACTGAATTGGATACTCATGTAGGAGTTTCCAGCTCCTCTGTATCTGTACGATTGGGAGGATCTATAATCATCCAATGTAATGCTGGGGATACTTTGAACTTCGTCGGGGCATTTAGTATAAGTGGTGTAGGGCAAACTACTGGAGCTTCTACTTCTGACAATTACATGAGTTTCGAAAGAATTGGAAATTAATGAAAAATAGCCTTACCGCTGCTATTTTAGTGGGGATGCTTCTTTTTGTTATGTATGTCGTAGGCATCGGAATCTTAGACATAGCCAGGGCTATTGGGAATCTTCACTAGATTTCTTTTTCATACCAGCGCATAAAGCTACTATAGGTCTGGCTGGCGCTTCTTCTTGGGCTTTGATTAGATTTTTTAGATCCTTCCTAATCATAGCATCTTCTAGGTTCTCGGCGAAATCATAAAACTCTTTGAGCGTTGTAGAAAAAGTGTTGCAAACCATTGTCCCAGCAGGCGTTAGGTTGGCTCCAACGGCCATCCTAGCGGCATTCATAACTCTAGCACTAATAGCATAGATATCGGTTGGGGAATCGGTCACAAATCACCATTTTCTTCAATCTTCGAAATTTCGTAGGGATTCACGACACGTCGTTGGAATTCAGCCTTCGCTGATTCAAAAACACCTACGATGTCGTTCAAATGGGTATAATTAAGTCCCTTACGCTGAATGTAATGATGGGCAAGTTTGGTGTAAATATAATTAAGGTCGCCTGGCGTGATTCCGTGATCATGCATAGCCATTACCAGTTCTGCGATTCCATTTTTCCACTTGTTTCTTTCTTCGGTTTTGATGTATGGCGTATTAGGTCTCCTTTTTATGTTCCAAGTTTTTATGAACCTCTTCAAAATTAAGTTTGCCGCAATATTCTCCATATAGCTCTTTTGCTGCTTTGTCGAAAGCGCGTGCAGCTTCTTCTGGGGAGTCGAAGTATCCCAATCTAATAACCTTCCCATCTTTTTTTAACTTAGCTGTCCATTTTTTGACACCAGTGTAAAAATATTCCCCCACACCTCTAAACCCAGATTTATTGTCTCTTCTGACTTTAGTTGCATTTGTAGTATTTTGGGATCTATTTACCGGCCTTAGATTGCATCTTCTATTGTCTAAAGTATTTCCATTTATGTGGTCTACGTGTACTTTATTATCTTTTATTCCTAAAATGTGACGATGCATTCTGATTACACTTGGATTTTTGCCGCTACCGTTGTAGACAGAATGATGAGTGTAAAAACTATTATTATTTTTATTATACCAAGCATGCCAACTCATCTTGGAGAGTTCTTCATAATCCTCATCGTCTACTAGCGCTACTTTTCCCTGTGTTAGTTGAATCTCTTTCATTTGAGATCTTTCCTATACATCTCGAACAGACTTCTACGCATTCGCTTCTGCGCATTAACCCCAACTGGTTCTAAGATCTTCTCATATTTTCTAATGATTTCCCAGGCTTGTTCTTCGGTAAGCTCATGGACAGTCTGTTCTGTTATTTCGATCTCTATGAAATAGTCTTCTTCGGTCTTACCTTCTTCTTTTACAGAATAAAAAACGAGTGTACATTCTGGGAATCGGTAGATGTGGCACCCCTTATTTATTTTAAAATTGAACGAAAACCCCATAGCCTCCGCGCCATCTAGGATCTCCTGGGCCGGAGTTCCATCCACACGCCAGTTGTATTCTAATCTAGAGATGTTGTTTTTGGCTCCCACTGGTTTGAATTTTAGCGTCCACTGCGCATATTGGGTTCCGTGGGGATATTTGGCAGCCCGATACCGGCCAAAAGATCCGTCTGGTTTTGTCAAATAAGTATCCGGACCTTCAGCATAAGTGAATTCTAATAGACCAGGCAGAACTTCCACGATGGCCTTAAAAGCAGATAGCATGGCGATGTCCGAACTATATTTAGTTTCGAACTCGGTAAATCGAGCGATCTTAGGCTCTTCAGCCACCGCTTTCTCTTCGACTACCATACTGTCAGTCTTTTCTTCACCAGCCATAGTTAAGACCGACGCTAACATCTTGTGGATCCAATGTCAAGTTAAATCGTACCCCACCTATTTTAATCATACTCAGATCGATTTTACGATCGTTTAAGACTTTATAGACCATATAGCTAGCTCCAAGCTCTGTATCGGTGATCCCTATCGAATGGACGATCCCTAAAGCCGTATCTGAAGCTTGTTTACCCATCTTGCCTATAGCCGCATTGGCTTGATCTTGAGTTGCTTGTCCCCCTACGTCTATAAAGGCCGCCTTCCCTGCCTGACTAGCCGCCTGCTGGTATTGACTCGGAACATAGGGGGCTTGGTACTGTAGACTAGATAGAAGCATCATTAGGCCCATCGTAGAGCCGCTCAGGGGTTCCTGGACCGGTATGGTATGGGTGTTGTAGAGGTACGTGCTGTTAGGCTCAGGCATTAAGGTATAGGCTGATAAATCCATTAATCCTTCTTTACCCTGACTAGCCTACCTCTGTGTTTTTTTTTGATCTCTTTTTTCTTTTTAGACTTTTCTTTAAAAGAGGGCCAGCGATCGTTTTCGTAAAAATACTCATATTGGTAGAGATCAAATTCCATAGCGGCTTCGAGTCTCCAAATAGGGAAATTCATATTTGTGTCTTTGTAAATCACATGCCAGTATTTGGTTCCCGCGATTTCGCAATCCAAACTGATCTTGCGCTGTCTCTTTTTAGACTCTATATTAAATTCTTCGGCGTCCTCGATATGGTTCAAGGCCTCTTCTAGTTTTGTGTCAATTTTTCGATTCTGCTCATGGGTATTGTGTAAAGAATGTCCTAACTCGTGGATTATGCTAAGAATTGTCTCTATTTTTGATTTATTTTTATTTTTACAAATTGTAATTTCAGAATTATCCAGAGACCAAAGGGCGGAAGCTCCATAGTCTTTATTGGAAAAAGTAACCTTAAGACCTAAGCCCTTGGCGTAACTTATTAGTCTTTCGAGTTCTTTATCCCTTATCATTCATTTTCCTTCCGCGTATTTAAAACCACTCTTTATACAGGCCAGCCACTCGCGTTCCTTAAAATCGTGTTCTTCCTGATAGTAGGGTCGCAAAATCCCTTCCGCTTCTTCCTCAGTATAACCGCTCTGAGCCAGATCTACAAACAGAGCGAACCATGTTCTATTCCTACCTTTACTAAAATCGATTCCATCTTTTAACTGCTTTTTCGCCCACCCTGATAACTTATCATAGTCCCCATCGCCTGTCAAGCTTTTTCTTTTCTCACGGATCTGGGGTCTAGAATCCTCGTGAGCTTCAAACCAAGTTTGGAAATCCTCAAATCTAACCCTACCATGTAGTTCTACCAATCTCTGCTTCTTACCCGTATCCGGCCTGATGGCTCCGGGAATCCTAACACACCTGGTTGGATTCTTGCAGCTATCGTCACATAATGTCAACACCTTAAGAGCCCAAGCGTAAAAATAGTGGTAACTCTTCTTATCTATGTCTTGGTCCAGAACTGTTAAGAAATGTATAGATTTGCCACCACTATAAATGGCAGCACTATAGGGCATACCTATTTTCTTAAAGTATTCTAGTTGAGCGCTGAGTTTGCCGACATCGATTTCCCACATAAAAGTACGGTATGCGGTTACGTTGTCATCGTTTCTAGGTCCTTTGACGGGGTTGATGGCCAAGTGAGTAAGGGTTTCAGACCCAACTATTTTTATGGGAACATTGGGATTATTACTAACCAATGTGAATTCGCCTGACAACATAGTTGGCAAAGTAATTGAATGGTACGCTTGAGGTCCTGGAGCCGGACAACATTCTTCGCCTTCGTTAAATAGTAGTACTAGGAGGGATTTCAAATCCTTCATAATCCCATCCTAAACCCACTGTATGTAAAAGTCAAGCGATATTTGCACTGCCGGATTGAGCGGTTACGGCTTCGATAGCGGCTTTCTTATCAGCTTCTTCTTTTTGTAATTTCTCAATCAGAGCCTGGACCTGTTTTTTTTGGGTCTTAATCGTAATCATCCGTTCTCGAATGGTTTCAGCGGTGTAGTGTTTGATCTCAAATTTTGGTACTTCGGCACCATTCTTGCCCATGTGCATGACCTGGCGTTGTTCTTCTTTGGTTTCCTTGGTGGCGCCGTCTAAAACTTTGACGGTTTCCATAACTGGCACCATTTCGCCGTCTTCGACAAATTTCTGCCATTTCGAACTGCTACCAAATACCTGCGTTGACAACTGACTCAATTCTTCCCTAGTTTTTCTGTCCATTTTCATCTCCCTTTTTGTTTTCGTATTTACCAACACTATCGGCACGTTCTTTGGCTTCATTTCTCTCAGCCACCATCTTTTCCCATGCTGGGGTTAGGGGCTTAAAACGGCCTTTATCGTAGGCGGTATCAATGTAACCGCCAACAACACTACCCTTATATCTGTTTTTTCTGATATGCCAACGAGTCTTGAGTTTTTGAAAGTCGGGAACCATTTCCATGGCCACTGTACACGGTGTGATAATATCTCTGGATCCTCTCAGGCGGTCTTGAAAATCTAGTTCGTTTTCGGGATCGCCGGATTTCTGAGAACTCAGCTGACTCATCACAACTATACAAGCCGGATATATGTTTTTGTAATGGTCAAGAACGCTCATCACTTCTTTAAGGACATCGTAAGGTTTTGCGCTGGGATTGCTTTTACTATTGATGATTTTCTGAATGTAGTCGATGATAATTAAATCGTATTGGGTTCCGCTAGAGACCAGAGCTTCAAAAATACTACGAATACCTTCCACGCTGTCGGTACGACCTCTACCATCCTCTCCGATGACGCTGATACCGAGCCTTGGCCATTTACCACTGAAATCCACAAGATCCTGTTTTTGCTGATCGGTATAGGTGTCTTGATCGCTGTAGTCGTAGCCCTTAACCAAACAGGTTAGACGGTTATAGACTTGTAGAGGGGTTTCTTCACAGCTAATAGTTAATATTTTACGATTCTCTCCGGTTTCCGGATGCTTTTGCGTCATAGTTGTTAGGATCAGATTAGCAGCCGCACTACTCTTACCAGAACCGGTTCTGGCACCGATTAAAACGATATTACCAGCCCATAGCGGGATGTACTTCCTAAAACTTTCATTTAAAAATAACATGCCGTTTTTAGCGCCCTCTAAATAGGCTCTATTTTTGGCCTGCGTGTCAGCGATTTCTTCTTCACTCATAATACCGACGTTGACATTCTTAGCTTTAGCCATGTCGGATTTGTTTTGAGTAATGCGCTCCAATTCATTGGTGAGCTTGAACTCATCCACCAGAAGTCGCTTTTCTTGGACTTCTTTTTTCTTTTTATTGAGTTCCTTTTCATACGCTTGATCTTTTTCCAGCGCTTCTTGGAACTTTTTAACGGCTTCGCTCATTCGATGCCCAGTTTCTTGTTAAAATCAGCGTCCCAGACGATCTCAGGACCGTCCATCCCGTCTAGCATGGCGTCGGTGATCTCAAATTCCGGCGCGTCTCCGGGATTCCTAACAGCCTGTCTTACGGCTATGTCGATGTCAATAGGATCGCCTTCTAGGTTTAAGGGAGCGTCGGGGTCGTGGTTGTCGTCGTGACTAGCTGAAGGGCTTCTAAGTTCCCTACCTTCTTCGGCTTTCTGACCGATGGAGTCGATCTTAGCTGCCATTTCTGGGGTCACGACGTCTTTTTTGATCTTAACCGTGCCGTAGTAAATAAGGACTGCGGCTTCAAAAGCCTGGACTACCATGGAAACCCATATCTTCAATTTGCTCTTATGGTGATTGGGATTGACACAGCTGCGAACGATCTTTTCTTTTCTGGTATTAGTGATGTCTTCTTTTTTAAAACCGTACTCGGCAAGGTTGCCCAAAAGCACTATAAACGCTTCTATACGATCTTTTTTGTCATTTGGCAAGCGGTCGTCGTACTCAAGTAGCCATGCACGGACGACTTCTTCGAAACTTACATTGGCTTCCATCTAAACCCCTAAATTCTTGAGAAACTTTTGAGCAATCCGAACTTCTTCTTCAAACTCTGGATTTTCTTCGTTTTTAACTAAAAACGTTCTGATGACTTCGGCTTTATCTTCTGCGGAAGACTCTTGGAATTCGCGAGACCGCACGGCTTCATCTTTTACGTCCAGGTACTCTTCGGGTGTCATGTTGCAAAGGTTCTCCCTTGGATCATAATTATTACACACGAAGTCGGTTAAGGTCAAGGCCTTTTTTCGAATTGGCACACAAACATACCAGTTTTTATTAAATGTGTATACCGGACCTTCCTGGCCCATAATTTTCTTCTTAATGGTTTTGAACACGTTGGTGTCCAGTGGGCGATAGCCGTACCTGTCGTGGCTTTCCAACAGCTCTTCGATGTCAACTGGAGGGGCTTTGGTTCCCGTAAAGACCAAAAATTCTTCGGCGACAATCCCCTTAATATTCTTGGCTTTTTGACGGCAGACGCGGACCAAGTCTTGCAGGCGTTGCTTAAGGAAGCAGGTGAAGTTTGCCTTATTCTTATCCAAAATATTTTCTTTTGAGCAACGAATACTGTTTCGATTTTTGAAAGCCGCTTTAAATTCTCTGAGCTTATCCGGATTTCTTTCTAAGGCGAATAATCCAATATAAGTGGCGAGATATACCTGGGTAATGTTGAGTACGTCTTCGAAGTCCATGCCAACCAAAAGAAATAGATTTTTGTAAGTATAATAAGTGTTCTTCCCGAAGTTATCGACGATCTTAAGATATGGCTCCATTTCCTCTCTGGTGGCGTTATGCTTTATACGACGCAGGTATTGATGTCTAAGAAAACAGAGTTCGAACTCGTTTTTATGCGAAATCCGCTTATGAATGTCGGGTAATTTCATTTGTGCCTTTGGTATCACTTATTGTCGAGCCTACGAACTTCTTCTAAGATAGCGGCAGCAAGTTTGGGGTCATCCTTGATAGCATTAGCGCATTCCTTTTTACCATTGAATGATTGTCCGGCGAAAGTGTAGGTTCTGTTATTTGGAGTTGTAATAATACCTAGATTTTTGCCAAGCCAGAAAATTTCTTCGTTTTGATTGATGATTCCCTGGTCGTAACTCAAAGTAAAAACACCTGCCCGACCGGCTTGCCCGATCGAGGATTGCTCCATTTTGACATATACTTTGTGGGCGTTTAGAAGTTTGTTTCCACGGGCATCTTTAAATTCGTCTTCTTCGAAAGTCTTACCGGCGATATCCTGTTTATCTTCTGCGGCGCCTGCGCGTTTCAAGGAAATATAGTACTCAAAAGCATGTTTGGTATACCACGACGCGCTCATTTTTTCCTTGGGTCCGTAGGAGCCCGCATCTAGATTGGCAGCCATTTGCGCAGTCCCAATAAGAAGAATACCATTGCGCTTACAGAAAGGGATTAGCTTACTTAGACCATTCTTAAGCGTAAGCGCTTGATCACCCATCAAATGATTGGCTACAGAGTCTGTATCGCCGCGCTTGGTCCCCATAATACCATTCAAGGAATCGATGGCGATAATTCTGAGTGGCATGCCGTCCTGTACCATGGCTTTGATATCGTTTTCTATACGATCGAAGATCTCCGTAGCTTGATTGGTGTCGTAAATAATAGAACGGTCTTGATCGATTCCAGGAATTGCTTCGAACTGAAGCTGACCACGACACTCGGTATTGAAATAGATACTAATGCCTTCGGGGTCACGAGCCTGCATTTCTTTGATAATAGCGTAAATCGATAGAGACTTACCAGCCTTGGGTTCGGAGAAGAAAAGAATGGAGCTGTTCTTTGGTGCGCCGTTTGCTTTATTAGCGAAGATCCAATTGAAATAAGGACTTGGTGTGTAAAGACAATTTTCTGGCGCAAAACTGTCGTAGTCGTATTTTACGGTATCGTCGTAAGCCCTTAATTCTTTTAACCATTTATTAGCCATTTCAATTTCCTTCTCCACTCGTTACATGTAAATTTTTACCACTTAATCCCGACCTGCTGACCAAGTACATCTCTTGTTTCATATAAGAAACCACGTTTTCTAAGACTTTAACCTTGCCCTCAAAGTTGGAGATCAACGCCTTGAGTTGATTGATACGGTCCAAAGCAGCATTATAGGCGGGATCCTTGATAAGAAAAGCATTCCTGAGATCCGCACTACCCGTACTCTTGGGTTTATCTACAAGAAATTCCGCATAGCTTCCCAGGATTACTTCGGCCTTGGCTTCCTCAAGGGCTTTATCAGTCGCCATCAGATGGAAACCTAAACTGGACAGGTGTTGTTTAAGCACGCGATAGCTTTCATTGTAGGTATGACTCAAATCAGCGTAAGTCACCGGAGACACTGTTTTAGCTTCGATTAGCCGTCGTTCTGCTTCCCTTATAACCGACATCTCTAGTCTCAGCTGGGGTGTTTTACCAAAGGCTGGGAGCACTATCGCTTGTTCATTTGTTACTAAGTCGCTCATTTTTTACCTTAAATTGTGGGCCGGGACACCATTTTTTACCTTAAATTGTGGGCCGGGACACCATTGGCTACCGGGTTCGCTATTGTACAATTCACTACCCGCTGGACGGTAAAACCCCATTTAAACTGCCTACTCGTGACCCCATTAACTATTACAAAGTTCCGTTTTCAAGTCCGGCCAAGAAATCTTCCTGGCTCATGTCTTCAATAGAGACCTTGTTGGTCTTTGGTAAGACAACCCCTAGTTTAACTGCTGCTGGAGCCGGTTTAATCGGGCTCACAGTAGCCTGGGGAGCGGCAGCCACAGGAGCCGATACCGGCGTAATTACCGGAGCTGGTGCTGGTGCCGCAGCAACCGGTACAGGAGCTTTTTCGGGAACATAGTCTCCGTCGTCATTGCCTTCGCTGTTGTCGGCAGCTGCGGGAGCGGCCTTAGAGAACAATTCGTCCATGTAAGGAGAAACGCCGGTATCAAGATTCGAGGTTTCCACGATACGTGCGACTTGGTCAGCGGTAGGTTTTACGAACAGTTGGTCGAGCTTACCAGCTTCTTTACTTAAGCGGCTAATGATTTCGTGAGTAACAACATGACTTACGTCGCGCTTCATCTTACCATAACCCTGGACTTCGACGTCTTCTTGAAGCACGTTCACCGCAAATCCGGTATCGTTACCCATGCCGGTACGAGTAAACACGAAGTATCGGCCATCATCGAGACTGAGGGGATAGGTTCCGCTGGCTTCGAGCTTCTTGATTAAGGCTTCCAATTGAACGAAGCATTTATGTTTAATCTTAAGAACCACAATGTTGCCGCTGGCATCGATGGCATTCATGTGATGATTGCTATCCAGATTATAAACAGTGTCTTTTCCAAAACCAACCAACGGTTGGAGCTTATTAATAATAGCTTGGTTCCCGCTTTTCTTAGCTTCTTCGAGCTTGCCCTTGAGCATATTCAAACGATCTTTGGCTGCATCAGGAATTACAACAACCGCAGGTTTGACCTTATGGTCCTTCTTCTCGGGACTGGCGAAGGGCTTCTTTTTACCATCCGTAGTCTTATAGCCCCAATGAACGCCATAAAATACGTGCCAAATATTGGCATCTGCGAGATCGCCAATTGCTGGCAAAATGCGATAGATTTGGTCGCCGTCCTTCAGCTTAACCGTTTTTGCTTGGGTAAAATTACTACTTGCACTATTTCGTCCGTTATTAATTTTCATATTTCTTTCCTTTTTAATTTTAGCAATTCTTTCTATTTCATCTCTCATCGTATATTCTTACACATCTTGCTTATATTTGTCAAGACATTTTTTACACTATCGGCATCGACTTCTTTGATAGCAAATGCACCTTCCACGGCTCGAATGCTCTTGGCGCCCTTCCCAGCAGCCACCAAGAAAGCTCGGGAACCAGCGCGATATAGTGTTTCGTTGAGATCTAAAGCCAAGGCTTCGTCATCGGTAGTCATGACAACTGGAGTAATAGAAAGACCATGGTTTTTAGAAATGGCTTCATCGGTCAAAACTTTAGCAGTATAGATACCCACGATTTCCGAACCCACTTGTTCATTAATGGCTTGCTTAATCAGCTTCACAAAGTCAGCTTTTCCATCGATAGCGCGTTGATATTGTTGTTTAAAGATCAGTTGAGGATATCCGATAATCCCGAGATCATTGGCCATGTCTTCAAGGTGTCGCCCCATGACATCGAACAGATTGCCCGCTGGCGTCTTATTAGCGTAGAGTTCGGCGGGGATGCGATCAGCCAATGCCTTATAGAAGCCCTCGCTGTCCGCTGAAAAGCAGTTGAACTCAGTAGTAGCTAGGGTTTGAAAGGTTTCCTTGCCGGAGCCCGATATCAGGATGAAGGCTGCGGTTTGGCGGAGTTCGTTGGTATACTGTTCTTTTAGCGTCTTAAATTCTTCTTTGGCATTGCGTTGCATACCTTCTCGTCCCGCATACGTTTCTCTGGGTCCTACGAGGATATCCATCTCTGCAATTGGTTTAACCGTCTTGATTTGTTCTAGAATACTTGATAACGACATTATTTCTTCCCCTTTATATTTGCTTTTAACTGAATAACCTTATTCAGCTGTTTCATCACTTTTTCTTCGAGATATCCTAAGTGTCTTTCTGCGGCTGCTAAGCGGTCCCTATCTACATCGCATTCCACCATAGGAGTGGTGTTTTTCCAATCTTTAGGATCGACTTCCGGAATCACGGTTTCCATAAAAACCAGCTTACATTTAACTATCCCACACTCATCCCAGCACTTATTTTCTTCTTTAAGACAATCGACGCTGGGATAGACACGATTACCATCAGCGGCATGACCGATTTCATACCGCCAATCAGTACCATCCAGATAAACCTCTACTTCTCTGGGTTTGGTTTTAATCTTCTTCATTTAATACCTAAATAACCCTTAATTTCATTTAGATTTTTAAATCTTTTTTCAAATTCCTTAGCTAGTTTCTTACCCTCAAAAGTGTCTTGAAAACTCTTCTGAATCTTAATCCTACCATCTACGGATGAAAAGTCAACAAAAATCCGCTTAGCGATTTCATTTATGCTAACCTGCATTAAAGCATCCTTGCCTAATTTTTTGGTTTTGACCACTCTGTTTTGAAAGACGTTATTTTGCATCTAACATTTCCTTTATAAGCTTGCCGGTTCTAATTGCTGTGGCTTGGCTGGTTCCAGTGCTGTGTGTCATACCACCGTTAGGTGCTGTTGACAAAACATTGTCCCCAACTTCTACCGCTGAAAGCACGTTGCCGTAATTAGAAGATGTAACCATGGCTCCGGTTTCTGTGACATTTCCGACAATTTTTTCGTTACCGAGCAGGTAGCAAGCCGGATAGTAGTTACAATCTCTGTCTAGATCGTGTCCTTCGTTTCCAGCTGCCAAAACAAAGGTGGTTCTTGGATGAAACCTGATTAAATCATACTCTCTTTTTACAAACTCCGGTCCACCGCTGGAAATATTAACAACGTCGACGTGATTTTTAACGGCTTCGGCTATAGCGTCGACTTCATGCCTGGCATTGTATTTGGCTTTGTCACCGGTTGCAAAGTACTTATATATCACAAGACAGTAGTTTCCCTCACCCGCATATTTTTCTATAAGACCGGCGATATGTGTGCCGTGTCCGTTCAAATCAACCAGGCCTTCACCGGTGAAATCTTTGTGACCGGTTCTGCAGAGATGGTTGCTGAGGCGGGGATCGTTGAGATCCAATCCGGTGTCGATTACGGCAATACGAAGCGTCTTACCGGGCTTGTGGTGGGTCCTGGCGTATACCAGGGTTGAGACCAAAAGCCATACGAGTAGGGGGTAAACCAAACGCTTCATATCGGTAATATACTAAATCGTTTTAAAAATGTCAAGAGAAAAGTTAGCCTTCTACTACAATTGAGAACACCGACATCTCACCGCTCTTGTCCTGACGTTTCTTCATGAATAACGTACATATACTGCCCCGTTTTACTTCCTTTGGGTATTCCAGAATCCCGGTATTATAATCCGGCCATAGCACTTTTTCCATGATGTTGCCGTCGCCGGTGTCAAAGGTGAGCTTTAAAGCCGTCTTAGCGCCCTTGGCATAGCTGAATTCCTTGGCATCGATGATATAGCAGGTAGCAGCGGCGTATATGTCTTTTTCGACCTGGAAGCCCTCCAGAGCGTCGATACGCTTGATTACGTTGCCATCCACCAAGAACGTCGACTTATTGGTGACGGGATCGGTGACTTTGCTATTGGTAGTGTAGGGATCCAAACAGCGGCTATATTTTAAGCCCAGTCCGTGAAGATCTACGGGGAGCGTTGGGAGTACGGCTTTTTTCATAGCGATGTCTTTGAGAGGCGACAAATTGAGATACTGGGAGGGAACAACACCTTCTTTAGGCTGTAACGCTCTCATATTCTTGAACTTCTTATCAGCCTCTGCTTTTTTGTCTCTAAACTTCTTAATTTCAGCGGCGTCTTCGTAGGCTTTGAGTTTTTCAACCAAGGACATTCCGGGTTCGAATAAGGAGTCCATAATGCCGACGTGGATGAGTTTGTGGGCTAAGCTGGGTCCTGCGACGTCTTTGTCGACGAAGTCTTGAATATCACGGTATGGTCTGTTCGCGATGATTGGCTCTAGGGTAATGTCGCCCATGCCACGGATAATGCCAAGCTTAGATCGGATATTTTTATTCGCGTAATCTACGGCCATCATTTCATTTGAGAGATTGATGTCCGGAGGAGCGATTAGGTTTTTTACCGTAGGCCATAACTTGCCTGTAATTTCTTGCTCGCTAGCATTGCTTAAAATCGCCGCGTACCACTCAAGACGGTAATTGTGGCGCAAAAACATGCACGCATAAGTGATATAACTGTAGGAAATTCCGTGACTTTTATTGAAGGAGTAGCGGCCAAATGTTTCGATTCGATCCCATAAAAGTTCGGCCTCTTCTTTGGAAATATGCTTGGAAGCGCCTTCGACAAACTTAGGTTTTTGTTTAGCAAGTTCTACGGCTTTCTTTTTACCGATATTTTCTCTTAAGATCTCAGCTTCTGTCCCAGAAAATCCGGCAAGCTCTTTTGCGATCTTCGTTACCTGTTCTTGGTAGACAAGGACTGAATATGTTTCAGGAATTAGTTTATTTAAGATTTCAATATCATTATAGGAACCGCAGTTTTTGCGGTGAACAAATTCTTCGGCCATGTTTCTGCCGGTATCTTCGGAAACGAAATCGAGTGGGCCAGGTCGGACCAAGCTAAGTATTGTAGAAAGATCTTCAATAGATTGAGGTAAAATATCTTTTACAAAAGGTGTCATAGATTTTGTGTTGAGCTGAAAAATTGTGTTAGTGTCACCGCTCCAAACGGATTTAAACGCTTCCAAATCTTCCGTAAGATCCCAAACAAATGTCTTGACTCCATTATGGGTAAAGTATCCGGTTTCATGTTTTTCATTATTCTTTTTATTAATAAGTTCTAAACAGACTTGAATATCTTTAATGTTGTGAACTACAAGGAAGTCATATTTCAACGCCCCACTTTCCTCCACCTGCTTTGCCTCATATTGAGTAATAACCCCATCTCTTAGTGGTACCATATCTCTAATGGGAATATCTGAAATACAAAATCCGCTGGCGTGTTTTGACCAGCTCCTGGTAACGCCGACTGTCTTGCTGACAATTTCCCACTCCCTTGGCTTTTCTTTCATATATGCTCGGAGTTCTTTTGATTGTTCTATCAAGCCCGGAACATGGTTGCCATCATCGTCTTCGTATCCCCAAATAAAATTGTGGTCCGATACTCCTTGAGGAGCGGCTGGTAATCCTTCGGTTAGAGTTAAGATAGATCGTTCAACCGAACCGTTCAGATAGCGATTAACATCTTTTATCGCGCTCTTGAGACGAATCATAGCTTTGGTCCCAATCTGAGCAGCGCAGTTCCCCCAGCGCGAGTATAGGTACCCAGACTTCCCGTCTTCCCCAACTAATGGTACGCGATCTCCAAGGTCCAAATCTATGTCCGCGACCTGATTGTTTTCAATACGAGTCATAGAATAAAATCTGGAAAACGAGAGTCCGTGCTTAAGAGGGTTAACGTGCGTAATACATAGCAGGTACGCCAATAAGGAACCTGCAGCAGATCCGCGACCAGGTCCGGTTAAATATCCACTGTTTTTATAAAATTCTACGATATCTTCGATTGGAAAAAAATAGGGGAGCATATTCTTTTTGCCATTCTTAACAAGGACCGCCCATTCTTCTTTTAGCCTTTCTGTATACGCCTTATCGTCCCATTTCATACGCCCATTTTTCTGGATCGCGGCCATACACATCTTGAGAGGGTCTTGTCCGTTAGTAGAGGCTAAGTGCCAATCATACTTGAGATCAAATGTATCAAATAGTGATGCCCATTGGGCGCTATTGTTTATAATTTTATTGGCATCTGATGGAGATAACTCCATTATTTTTGTTAGGTAGTCCAGAACCTCTTCTTGGGATCTCATGTGCAAACTAGACTTAATCCTAGTCTTACCCTCTAGAATTAGATCTTGAACGATACGGTCTGAGGCTTCGGCATAAAATGCGTGATCCGTAGCGAGAACAGGGATTCCATATTTCTCGGCAAGACTCTTAAGCGTTCTGTTTACGACTAAAGCTGCGTCTACAGGAAGAGGAAGAAATCCCTTTTTTAGTATCACTTTTTCTATTTCTTTTTCTACTTCTGAATAGATTCCGCCAGAGATCTTGTTTTTGATCACAGCGTGCCGATTGTTATCCACTAACTCTATAGCCTTAATGCGGCGGGCTCGATCTGTGGCTACAGAATCGGTGTCCATTAAGCAATCCGTGGTTCCATCTCTATACGTTATTTGAACTATTTGGGCGTATTTCTTGGACCATTCCGTGCAAAGCATTGCCGCGTACAGCCTATTCTTAAATAGCGTATTGAGCTTTAAAAATACGCCTTCGGCCAAATCTGGTCTATTATCTAATGCTGGTTTGCCGACAATACAATGAACTCCGGATAGAACTACGTTTACGTTAAATTTACTGATGTGTTCCAAATCCGACCATTGCCAAAGAGATTGGGATTCTTCTCTAATGTCGATAACGGGTCTGTCAAATTTTGATACCAATCGCACTATTTCCTGATACGCTGACTGATCCAGCGCATATATAGACAGATTAAAATACCTACATCTATCCGTTTTTGTTCCACTAATTACTGGGCACGAAGAGTCTTTAAAAAACACTTCAATTCCTAGAATTGATTTGAGCCCAGCTTTTTTAGCCTGTCCGTGAGCTTTGAGAGCGTTCGATAGATTACCCTGATCTATTTGTACGAAATGAGTACGGCCCAAATCTTTTGCTCTAGAAATGAACGAAGATAGCTTAGAGGCTGTTAGGAAGGACTCTGTGTGTGTATGAGTGGATACGAAAGTCATTTTTTCTTACTTTCTTGGAAAGCTACAATTTTATAGGTTTGAGATATAAAATCATTCACAGAAGATATCATTTTCATTTGATTGCAGGGCCAGCAAGCCGCTACGCAATTGTCTAATGTGTATGCCTTATTGCTATCTATCCTGTCAACCGTGTTGGCGACTGCCCAAGAATTGTCAATGCAAGATTTTGTTGCGATATGTTTTACTTTTTTTAGATTGCCGTCTTTTTTGATAAGATAGTTTGCTTTACGAGGAGGTTCTCCACAATAATTGCAATCATGAGAAACTATTTCTGCATGTTGTTCCATAGTTAACAAAAAATCGATACCTCTTTTTTGAGCGTCGCCTTTGCAGCAATAATATAGCTGATTTATTGTAGCTTTTCCGGGAGACAAAAGCAGAGATTCTGAAATTTTTTCGATTTGTAAACATCCACAACTTTTTGTATGACCACTTGTTATAGTATTTCTTGGTACATAGGTTATATTTCCACAAATGCATAAGCATTCATATATAATTGCTCTACATTTTGTTCTTTTATCTGTTTTTTTTATAATCGTAAGTCTGTTAAATTTTTGACCTGATATAAGATCTTTGGATGATTCTCCAAGTCCCAATTTGCCAGCCATTACGATAACTGAAGCTTTGGTTCTATCGATAATCTTGGATATGTCGAGACTCGTCATGGTTTTATAATTTTCTATTATAAAATTCTTTTCCTCTTGAGTGTACTTCTTACAAATAGTTCCCTTTTTCATCATTGCTTATTCTCCCTAGCAGCTTTTCTTTCTCGTAATCTTTTAATTGCAGCGTTGGGATCGTGTCTATAGTTCATCCTAGCCTGGTAGGCTTCGTAGTCCATGACTATGTTTAGATTAACCAAGCGTTTGAATAAATAAAAAGTAATCGTAAGCCCCCGCCATGGTTTAAACATTTTTACGGGTTTGGCGTGAACATACCAGTCAATTCCGAATTTAACCGGATAGTCGCCAGGAAACATATGGCACCATTCAAACCAGGCTTTCATGAATAAATTTCCCCAAATGATTTTTCGAATTTTTTAACTTCTTCTTCTGTTGCTTGTTTTTTACAAAGTTCGACAAATTCTACTATAGGCATTTCTTCAAAGCCTATCAACTCATCATAAAACGCTAAAGCGCCCAAAATCTGATTTGCGACTAGTGGTATTCTAATCAGAGACAGTTTGTCACCATCTAATTTTGCGAACGACAAACATAAATCTACAACAATAAGGCGACAAAATACCTTTCTCATTCCGCCTCCAAAAGACTCAAAAGGTCCAATCCACCGCCACCATCTTTTTTGGAATCCATCAATTCCAATAACTTCTTATAGACTTCTACAGTAGCCAACGCGTCGGCTTTTGCGGTATGAGCCAAACCCATGGAAATATTAAAATGCTTAACTACGCTGATGAGAGTTCCTAGGTCCGCAGGAAACCAACCCGCGTCTTTCAGAAAATTAACGACAACCTTGGGATCCACGGTATTGTAGTTAATAAGAGACTGCCATTCATCGGGGAACAAGACATATTCTTGTATGAAACCGATATCAAAGGGGACGTTGTAGCCAAGGGGGCGGATATTGGAGTGCCTTCCTGTCTTCTTCAAGTATTTTCGTATCATGGCTACTAATTTGGTTTTGGCTTCGGAGTATGTGATAGTTTCGGGATCTTCGAGATGAGCGTGGATATTGATCTTATTAACTTTTAACGCGCCATCCTCGGCGATGGGTAAACGACCATTGTCAGGCTTTAGCTTTAGGTCTAGTTCGTCGAGGATCTTAAAATCTTCGTCGACGATAGCGAAGTAGGCTGTCAGTACGTCGGCTGCTTTGGGGGATAGTCCTCCGGTTTCTGTGTCAAAAGCAAGTAGAAAATTACTCATGTATTCCTCAGAAATTCAAGGGAATGGATGTGTGGTTCTTCGTTCTGTTCTTTATACATATCCCGAGCGAATTCCATAAAAGAATCAAAAACTGGCACAAAACAAACATTACAATTGGTACTGAGATTGTTGTGTTCACATTTTACAAAGTTAACTTCTTCATCCAAGTGTTTCATCTACTCTTCTCCTCGCGTATCTCAATCATAGAGCCCCGTTTTCCATGGGCTTCGCGATCGTATTTCTCCATGACCATGTTTTCAAAGTCCATAACGTAAAGCACGTCCTTGTGCCAAACCGAGGCCGTTCCAGCCTTTTTGGTTCCGATACGAGTATCCATCTTTGGAGTAAGTTTGTCAAGACAATTCGTAGTTACGCCTTTACGTGCGTTACTAGCGAGCTGATCACACCTGGAATTATGAATATCACCGCTATGGCCACGGACCCAACGGGTTTTGGCTCCTAACCTGGACATTAAGGTTACCAGCTGATTATATTTATCTATCTTGTTGAGCTGTTTGAATTGGTAGGCTCCAGAAGCCCAGCCGAGAACGATTTGACTGTCGCTTATCAATGTAACTTCTGGTGGTACAATTTCCACAGCCTCAAAATTGCCCAGAATCTTTAGAGGAGGCCAAGCCAGTCTACCTACAGCCGATAGTCCCTGTATTGCGCCTTCCAACTCCATATCGTTGTTTGTGGCATTTGAGACATGTCCAGAGCCCTCGGAATGAACGACTCCGTCTACAACCATTACCCAGCCGTATCCGCCATCGGTGTTACTAGTCTGCCCCGACCCATCTGCGTAGATCTCGATCTTCATACGCCAACTATACCACACCGCGTCTTAAAATGTCAACAGCTTCTTGATAAATTCTTTCGACGTCGTCTTCGGCGATCATTAGTAATCTAGCAATGGTCTTATCCTTGATCTCACCGCTATTGCCGGAAAGATATTTAACCAATGAATTCCCATACTTCGAGCATTTAACGAAGTCGGGTTCTTCCATAACTCTTTTCATCATCAATTCTTTAACCATTGCGTCGGCCAAACTTCCCTTGTAATACGTTGTTATCACTTGTTTTTGAGAGTTTATCATAGACCTCCTTGTTCTTTTTGAGCATTGCTTCCAGCTCTTTATATGCTCTTTCATTATTGCCTAAGTCGCCTTTGATCTGGCCCAAGCGAGTCTTAGTCTTTTTGAGGTCTTCTCTGGCTTTTTTGTATTCACTGGCTAGTGCGACGATCTTTACCTTTTTGAGATACTTTACATTGCTATCTAGCTGTTCTTCTACCGTAGTTAAAAAATCGAGTTCTTTTTTAATAGTATCCATATTAGCTTTAATGGATGTCATTCTTTGTTCGATATCTTTTGCTGCAACACCTAGCTTTGCAAGATCTTCGGTTTTACCCATTAAGTCTCCAGCGTCCGCCGATTGAGAAAATTTGCTGCCTAGCCCCGTTATCGTATACCAAACAGACGGTATGACACCAACTCGAAGTTCCCTGAGTATAGGGCAGCTTTAAATAAGTACTAGTTCCCACTTGCCAGAATCCTCTTATAATCTTGGGTGTGTGGCTGTGTCCGACGACACAATTCCCGTACCCTTTTTCCAAGGTATTTGGAGATCCCTTGGATCCATTGGCGCCCTTATCTCCGTGGGCACCTAGTTCGATTCCAGCAACATTGTAGCTTTCATCTCTCTTTAGCCATTTTACTCTATGCGGTCTTTTAAGTCCAATCAATTTTTCTAGGGCGTAACGAACCGGGTCTTCGCCTCGAATCATTGGAGAAATCAGCTTAGAAGCAAAATCCAGATTTTGTGGATCCTTGTGATAGGTTCCATATGTAATATACTTGTTGACAAAATCGTGATGGTTTGAGGCCACCATAATCATATCTTGTTTTTCTGTGAGCCTGTCAATTTCCTTACCGCAAGCTCTAAATTCTTCTTCCATGTTCAACTTATTCATGGCCGACAAAGCCGCTCTAATGATTTGATTATGTTCTTCGTGATGGTTGCCGAAAACCCCAGAAAGGAAGTCGTGTTCTACCAAAGTCGGATAACCACAGAATTCGGAGATCTCATCCCAGGCTTTGGCAGCGGTTGGATCGGTTTCCGTTACGTGGCGGTCTCCAACAACCATGTGGGATGGGTTGAGCTTGCCAATCTTGCCGTTCTTGACATACAAACATCGTTCTACAAAAGCCCCAGATTCTTCGGCTTGAATCTGAGTAAAGTGGTAGAATTTATCGTCTTCAATTTCTACCACAACGGCGCCCAAAACATGGTCGTGTAGGGCGATTAGGCCGTTTTTGTCATAAACGCCCTTCTTCTGATAGCGGGGCTCGGTGATAGCGCCTGTAGACATCATAATGTGTGGCATCTTGCTATCACCAACTGCAACGGGTTCCATGAACTGTTTTGGGCTGGCGATTATAGTACTGCCATTTCTTTGTCCAATTCTACCCAAGGAAGTGAGGGGATTGACGCTCCTGGGAGGAACTTTGATAGCACTGATATAGATATTTGAATTCAGATAGGTTTTATCAAAAACCCAGGCATCGTCCGCGAGATCGGCGTCCATATCCGTTACTTCGTTCCCAGCGGGCAAGATCAAAAGCAACGCCTTCATCTTTTTACAGTAAACTCTTAAGTTCTTTAAAAAGCCCTCACGAACAGGTGCGCCATTAATGGCAGTAGTAACTACAAATCTCTTGTGATTTTTGATAAGCTTGGCTAGATCCTGAGCACTGTTACTATTCTTGATTTTTTCTTCGGTAATGTTTTCAACTACTTCGGGATAGTTTTTGACTACGTATTCCTTTAAAGACTCCAATGATCCAAAATTATCTCTTATGGCGTCCCTGTTGTACCCTAGCAGGTTCATTTCTGGTCTGCTAGGGTACTTACCACTATCTTCAATAATAGATAAATACGCGTTGAGAATTTCGACACCTGTTGGGGTCAACTCGGTTCTTTTTTCTCTAGCTAGGGTATGTCTTCTACGCGTCATCGTATTCCTTAAGCGCTTGCAGCTGTTGAATCGGTTGCTGGAGCTGCATCGGTAGTAGCTGGTGCGGCGTCCGTTGCAGCGGGAGCAGGAACGGCTTCAGCAGCTGGAGTTGCGGCGGGACCGGCTTCATTGGCGTCTTCGCCAGGAGCAGCGGCTTCTGGAGCCTTTGGAATCGCGATCGTATACGATTCCAGCACGTTGATAGAAGCACCTTTATCTCCTACAGGAATGTTGTCACCAACCTTGGAGCCGCCGAGCTTGGTGCGAACTTCTTCGATCTGAAGTGCGGAAACCAAGAACTGCATACGTGGGTTTACAACAGTGCCAGCGGCATCGGCTTCGTTGATAACCACAAAGCTATCATTGGTTACCGTGTCAGAAGCAACGAGCAATCCCTGAGCAACCATGGCTGCTACTTTGGCAGCAAGTTCTTCGGCATTTGCGGCTGTCATGAGCTTGTTTAGGGTTTCATCGGTCAAAGGACTTCCAGCAGAGATCGCCTTGACAACTGCATCCAATTTATTATTGAGAAGCTTAAGAGCTTCCTTGACTCCACCGAGGTCCCTAATTAGGGGATCCAGTGAGGAAAGCGCTTGGCCTACTTGGGACATCGCTCCTTCCAGGTCTTCCAGTCGTTCTGTGGCGGTTTTCTTATTTTCTTCAGACATTCGTTTCTCCTTGTTTGTGGTTATTATCGCAGACGGTTGCGGTCTTTTAGAGTTGCCAGCGTGTGACTGTACTCTAAAAAAGTTTTTTGAATTTTAACTTCGAGTTCTTGAATAGCCTTAGCATTGGCTTCAGCGAGTTCAAGAGCTTTATTAGTTTTTGTTTCTAATTCTGATTCTTCGGGAAAACATTGAAAACAATCACAAGTGGGTTTGTGTGGAACACCATCGGGACTGACTTTAAATTTTTTCTTAGCCATATTTCTACTTTATACTTTATACTTTCTTGATTGCGCCAGCTATAATTAGCTGTGACAACTTTCCATTTAGGCCGGTCATTCCACCTACTCCGCCAGTTGCCCTAGAAGCCTGCGACATTGCTAGCATTTCCTGGGTTTGGTAATCCGGCATAGGGGCTTTGTCAGGAGGAGGCGCGGATTTACGACCTCTTTGGCGATCCAAGGCTTGTTTGTCACGTTCTGCAAGTTCCTGGGCGCTCATCTTATGGATAGGCTTATCCAGGGGAACATAATCGGGCTCAAACTCAGGTGGTAATTCTAGCTTTGGCTTAGCCTGACGCTTAAGGGGCTCGGGTTTCTTAGCAATTGGTCTAGGAGCGGGCTTAGGCTGAGGTCGGCTGCTTCCAATGGTATTAAGTGTCTTCCTCTTGGGAGATGCGGCGGGTTCCGGCATCTCATCCTGGGCTTCTTCGGTCTCTGTGGCGCCTTTGGAGGCAGCACTGGCTAGTTTCTTTAGAATGTCGACTTCAAGGCTATTGAAGGGAGAACTAATCATGGAAGGCGCGGCTTGAACGGTTTGACGCATACCAAGCATGGTTTCCATGAGTTCTTTGGCTATTTTCTGCATTTGTTTGGTAACGATTTTAACAGCACGGGGATCGGCTTCTACATCCTTAAATAGATCGTGCTTGATGATCATCTCGTATAGCTTACCCTGCTCTAGGCGAAGTCTGGCATCGGATAGCATTTCTGTGAAATCTTCGTCTTCGTTCTCGCCATCTTCGGCTACTTGATCTGTAAGTTCTTCAACATCGTATTCTTCCTGAGTTTTGGCCTGAATAGCGCGAGCTTCCCTGATTACATTATCAGGAGCCGGGGTGTAGGTTTCTTGATCCTGCCACTCGCCGTTTTGAAGTGTGGGCGCTCCATCACGAAAGGGTTCGTCGTCCCAAATATTTTTAGCCATAGTTTATGCTCCTGGGGTAAATATAACACTGTTTTGGGAACTTGTCAAGGGAAAAATCATTGGTTGTCCTTAATAATCTCTTCGACTGTCATTTCGGGGATATTCCCGTTGGTTTTAAGTCTGCGGTTGTGGTAACAGGCTAAAAGTCCGAGCCCATCAGCCAAATCTTCATCCTTGCGTTTTAATGGAGCTTTTAGTTGTCCCGCAAAGATCTCGCTCACCCTACGAATATTCACGTGTTTTCGGCCAACCAACCCATTACGTTTCCCGTTTATATCATAAGATATGCTGGTTTTGTTCTTTTTCTTGTAATCTCTGACCTGCTTATTTTTTGCTTTTTCGGCGTCGTTCATAACGCACCCAAGTTCACGGCGCCACTGTTCTGTTAGGACATAGACAGACCTAATCCCAGATTCCTTAATATAGGAGGCCAAATTGTAATGAATGTACTCAAGGACCTTTTGGCTCATGGCGTTCTTACTACCCTTACTTGTCTCTTCTATCACTAAAACTTGGGGTTTGAGCTTATCTATCATTTTTTTGATCTCTTTGAAACACAGTATTGACCAGTCAACGTAGACGCCAGGATAGTCACCATCGGGTTTATGAATCTGTGGAATGGTTCCGTAGTCCAATAACTCAATGCCCTGAGAGGAGCTGATCGCAGCCGCCCATCCCGTTTTCGTACTGACGTCTAGGGCTAGCACGCGTTCAGCATTCAACTTGCTCTTTCTTACCACAATTACAGTCTTCACAGAAGCTGGGTCCACAGGATTGGGATTTCGGAACTGTGCGGCTCGACCAGTTTATTCTTAGATAATCACCACCATCTCCAACATCGTATCCCAAATTCTTTAGTATTTTTTGAGCCAGAGCTACATCAGAAGCGATAAAATTATATGTACCAACAGTAGTTTCAAATTCGCCATCGTCTACAGATCTACATACACTATCTTCTATAATAGACATAAGGGTTTCTAGACTAAATCGCTCTCCTCTACTCACCAATGTCTCTGCATTAGATTCGACTGCGGTTTTCATGCTTCTCCCTTGTCCTTCCTGAGTTGAACCGAGATAGCAATAATCGCGTTCTGCCGCGCTTTCACTTCTTTGAAACCGCTGCCGAGCAGTTTCTTATCGGCCAGAACTTGCTGATAGGCGGGATTGTTATCCAGTTCTTCCTTTGTATCAGATATTGCCTGGTTTGCCTGAGCAATGCGTTTGTTAAGACCGGGCACATCCATGGCTTCGAGTTCGGCTAGAACGTCTTCGGCATCGGGTCCGATTTTCTTTGCAATTTTCTGTAGTTCTGTGAGGGGTTCTTTTTTGAATTTTGCCATGTTATTCTGCCTTCTTTGATTTCTTTTCTTTTATCATCTTAGTCACTAGCCTATAACTACCAAGAGAAGTGAGTTTTGCTTCAAAAATTTCAGTACCTTCTTCTTCTGAGCTAACAGCATCTACCAATGACTCGTATTGATTATAAAACTGTTCGTCTGCTCCACCTTGCCAAACTAAAAATAATTCTTTCTGTCTTTCCATATTATTCTCCTTAATATTTAACTACTTCTGTGTGAAAGTTGCGATCGGAAGCAACGGCTTTGGTTCCAAAAAACATTGCTTCTTCGATCTTGGTTACAAAAATAGACCTTTCTCGACCTTCTGGCATAAGGGAAAGTGCTTCTTGGACAGCTGCGGCCATATTCGTTTTTAGCGTTTTGACCGCTGCAAATCCGGCTTCATTCAGTTTATGTGTATCAAACATATTATTCTTCTAGCTCCTCGTATTGACCGCTTTGGTCGGTTATATCAAATCTTACCATTTTTTTCAGTAAGTTTTCCCCATTCAAAAACAACAATAAGGCGTTGGTCACACTAATATGTGGGAGGTCTTTTTTGTCAACCTCTATGCCGGAAATATGCAATCCGCTATTTAAACTCAGATATTCCCGTTTGGCCTGGGAGATCAGGAGAAAGAGATCGTTGGCGGTAATCATAACATCTTTTTGTGGCTCCGAAGCGTGATCTACTTTAGCTAAAAAAGAATTACAAATACCTGTTTTTCTTTCCTTTTCTGCCCATTCCAATTTGGAATTAGTCACAGAGTTTTTCTCCAAAGCAATGACTTCCCTAATGAATTCGGCTTCTTTAGTTGTAAGTTCAAGTAGAATCATTTTAGCCCCAGTTCTCGGTTAAGACGTTTTACGGCGGCTTCTAGACCTTCAATTCTGGCTTCCATTGTCAGCGATGCTTCTTTCATTTGCTCTGAGAAAGTTCGAGAGTTTTTCTTATAACAATCATCGCAATAACCACAAATACTGTTGCTATTTGTCGTCCAAACACTACAATTGCATGAGCATTGACATTGTCGTTCCATATCGTCTCCTGCCAGCTAATCTACAACAAGCCCTCCCTAAAGTCAAGAACTATTTTACACTACTAATTTCTCCGTCGCGGACTACGGTAATGCGGTCCTGAATAAACTCTTTTGCGACGCCATCGTGTTCGACGATCAAGATCTTCTTGTCGACGGCAAAAGTCCTAATCATTTCAAGGGAATGCTCGATACCAATGCTGTCAAATCCATTAAAGGGCTCATCTAGGATCATGACATCGATTCCTTTATTGGCTTTTTCTTGAATCAAATTGCCTACAGCGAGATCGATGGCCAGATCTACGGCTGAGCGCTCGCCACCGGAAAGACTTTTGATAGGAATTCCAATTTCTCCATCGTTATCAATACAGGCATTGATTTGATCTTTGATGGCTCCTGCGCCGGTTTCCTTTGTTCCTTCCAAACGGATAGTTGCGTTTGCCATAGTTGGAACCGCCCGTAGGATGGCCGTCGCGGAATCGCTGATACTATCCAAGGCATCATCAAAACTGCAACTCAGATAGGATTTAAGACAGCGCTTGACTTCCTCGGCCATGACTAGCTTCTCTTCGACTTGACCTACTTTTAGGGTCATTTGTTCTACTTTTGAGGTCTGTTCGTTTTGGGCATCCGTCAGACTCTTCAGAACCTGTTTATGTTTGGCCAGATTGGTTTCGTGATTCCTGAGTTCGGAGCTAAGCCGTTCACACTGACTTCGAGCTTCTTCAAGTTCTTTATTAACAACTTGGAGTTCTTCTTGATGTCTAGCGGCCAAAACTTTTTGGTCGGCGAAGAAAGCAGACATGGTCTGATTGTTGGTCTTGTTCTGTTCTTCGTTATGAGCGGCTTCCTTGACTTTTTCTTTCTGGATCAAATCAATGATGTTGGCCAAATCAGCTCTTAGACCGGGGATCTCGGCAGGAATTCGTGGTTTGGCTTGTTCCGTCAATCCCTGAATATTAAGTGAATAATCCTTATTAAGGCCTTCGATATCTTTACTGGAACTATCCTGGATATAGGCAATTGCGGTGCGGAGTTCAATAGCATTATTCTCCGCATCTTTTGCGGAGATTATCTTAGCCTTGTGCTCGCCGAGACTAGCCAATAACCTCTCTTCTTCTGAAGCAGAAACCCATACTTGATTACAGGTATAGCAGGTTCCAGCTCTTACGGTCTTAATTTTAGAGGCAATTTTAATGGCCTCCTCTTTAGACATCGCTCCAAGACGGATGGCCATAGCGGTCTCCGACAGTTTAGCGTTAAGAATGGCGACTTCTTTACTAGTCCTGGCATTGATGGTCGCGACCTGGGTAGATAGGTCCAGTTTTAGCTTGGAGATCTCCTTATTTACAAGAGTCTGACGATCTCTTTCCTGATAGAGAGATTCGTTAATCAATCTGTTGAGTTCTTTTTCTCGCATTTGGTTTGCTTCTAAAGCCGCTGCTGAAAAAGGATTAATGACTAGTTTTGGCTTTTTGGTTTCCAATTGAGACTTCTCAATGGCCTGCCGGTCTTTGGCGGTCATTAGGTCGGTATTAGCGGCTACACAGCGCAGCTTCCAGCCTTCTACGAGGTCCTGGTGTACGCTAGTCACGGGTTCGTCTCCTACTGCCTCTAAGGCCCGTTTATTAGCCTCTAGACTGGCCTGGGCGACTGCAAGGCCGGTTTGCGCACCTATCTTTGCCAGACCCAATTCTTTGGTCTTGCCGTCGATTACGTCGACTTTAGAGCGGATTTGGGACAGACCTAAGGTATCAACTAGGAAATCATTCATCTTAGCCGGGGTTAGGCCCAAAAAGAAGCCAGTTTCTCCCTGGCGCTTATGAAGGAGAGGCCGGAATAGGTTCCTGGGCATTCCCAGGATCTCATCGAGCTTCTCTTCGCTGATCTTACTAGAGCCTGTCGTTTCGTTGCCATCTATGACGATAGATAGTTTTCGATTTCTAGTTATTGTAACGGATTTCCCATCCCAATCGAACTCACCGGAAACCGAGATATGACTTTTGGTTAGACGAGATTGTAAAGTAGAAGTGCTGATGTCGGATAGACCGAGAAGCCAATCTAGCCCATTAAAAATGGTACTTTTCCCAGAACCTGAGCTGCCACCGGTATTATTGTTTTGTGCGTCTACTTGCACGAGGGAGCCGAGTTTAGTGAAGTCAACGTTTTGCTCGTCTGTGAAACGGCCTATATTAGAAAATGTAAGTTTTTTGAGTTTTAGCATCGATTACAGGATATCAGAGGGACTTTAAAAAGTCAAGGTTTTTCTCTAAAATCTTTGGTACTATTTTCCTCGTTCGAGGCAACTACGGCGAGATCGACTTCCGTGGCTTTTGATTGAATTCCATTATCCACAATAATTACACTATTGTTGCTAGGTCCCTTGAGTTGTTTCTTCATCTCCAGTCCACACTTACAAGTAATTCCGAGTGGGGCCGAAGCCACCACCCGGAAGAACTTGGAAGAAGACAGACCACAAGAACAGAGATAGAAGAACAAGGGCATTATTTGAACCAAATCATGCTTGAGTCGGCAACAAGATCTTGATCAACGAGATTACAAGTTTCAAGGAGTTTGGCACGATTTTCGCCAGCGCAGGTTTCCTTAAGTTTTTTAATCAAGTTGTTCTCATTGGCTGCGTCCCTTTTACCGAACTGACCCAAGAAATCAACGGCATTGTCTGGGCGAATCGCTTCTAGGGTGCGAGCTTCGAGATCCAAGAAATTGCGCATTGATTCATAGGGAACTGTCCATCCGTAGCCGATGTCTCCGCTGCCAGCAAAAACCACAGCTGAGAGATCTTTGTCTCCATTATAAACTCCTGAACCGCTACTTCCTGGCATAATTGTTGCAGTTACTAAAGTGGCGTCGTATTGAACGATTTGAGGAATCCCACCCACCAAAGCGCATAACAGAGCTGCGGGTCCGTTGGCTTGCTCCTCGGTGCAGGGCTTAATGCCCTTCATAACAGCAATGGTTCGGCGACCACTGAAATGACCATTGGTGATAACGTTGGGGTAGAGAGCTGGATGTCCGCTGACCGTAGCGGGTTCGTAAAATGGCACAGGGGCGCGATTGGAGATCTTAGTGAAAGCTTTGAGGTTGCCATCTACAGTGATCAGGCAAAGATCGTGGGCTTGGGAATGCTTATAGGTTGCGACCAGAAATTGACCATTCTTGCCAGTAACTTTACCGCCGTGTTCGACGACGTGACAGACATGGGAGTTGGTGAGAATCGTGCTCGATGTCTCGCTGGAACTAAGCACAATCCCAGTTCCACCGCTGTTTTCAGCGATATTAGTAATTGCAACACTGCTAGCCGTCACATCATTGGGTTGCATATTAGAGCCAATTGCGATGGCAATAGCCAATAGGGCTGTCAAACCAAGGGCGATCTTGGATTTTACCCCGAGACTGGACTCGATTTTCTTAAAAATAGGTGCTAAGCGGCTTTCAATTGCCCTGGTCATTTTATTCTTCATCTTCTTTCTCTTCTTTCTGTTCTGTTTCTTCGTTTTTAGACTCTTCCATTACTATATCATAACTATCTTTGGGAGCTTCTTCTTTGCGTTTTGTGTTGGCTAATTCATTGAGCATTTCACCAACAGTCTTATTCCTAGGGGTAATGGTGATTTCGTTCTCACCAACGCGTTTAACGTCAACGCCGCCTTCTCCGAGGTTAAAACCTACCGATGGATTTCGGGGATTCAGTTTCTTGTCGGTAGTCAGTTTATCTAATAATTCCACAGCCTTTTGATATCTGTCGATATCCTTAGAATCGATTTTTGCGGCAATTGTTTCATCTCCAGTAGCTAAGTAGCGGTTAATCTTCCTACCGATTTTATGTAAGAAGAACTGTTGGATTTGTAATACAAAGTCTTGATTTACGAGATTGGCGTGTAAAATGCGTTCTTTAAGGTTGGCGTCTAAGATCTCCAATTGTTCCATCTTGGTTCCATACCAATTGAATTTTTGGGCGAAATACAAAAGCGCGTCTTTTTTCATGCTAAGAATTTTAGAGATTTCGTGGTAGGTCTTACCACCTAAATAGAGATCCAAGGCTTTGGTCATTCCAACGTCAGAAACAGTAGTTATGCCTGGCAAACCGGCTTCTTTAAATTTTTCGATTTGTTGAAGCTCTTTGGGAGTGAGATCGGTGGTTTTGCCATCTTTGAGGACGGTCAGGGTTCCTTCGTAGCTCATTTAGCGCCTCCATATTTTTGAACACCATCAACGAATACTTCTACGTGGATCCCAGACCAAAGCAGGGTAGCAACGGCTCTGTCAATGGCAGCACATCGTCTATTTAAATTCATAACTTCTCTACCATCGGTTTTGATGTCATAGGCCACAAATGACTTGGCTGCAACCAAATCGCTGCCGTTTTCGGAGGATCTGATGGGGGATAGATCGTAGTTGATTTCAACCCGCTCCACACCATCAAAAAATACAAGTGGGTACATTTTTAGATTGCGTTCCTGAACCGTAGAGATTTTTCCGGTAATAGCAGACATCTGGGCCATATCTTTGAGTTGCTTTAAAATATCTTCGCTCATAACACTCCAAGTTCCTTCATAAAGTCGATCATCTTTTCTTTCTTTAGGCCGCCAGAAACCTCGAACACATTGGTAACAAAATGTGCGAGACTATTCCCGGTCTTGCGGTTCTCGGGACGGGCTTTATCTGTGATCTTAGAACTGACCGAGGCTTTGCCTTTGAATTTGGCTTTCTGTTGAGAAACCCAAATAGAAGAGCCAACAAGTTCTACAGATGCGCGGCTACCTTCCGGAATAGCGGGTTCGGCTTCGCCTTCTTTGTATTGGTAGGCATAGATGGGAACGCAGACATGGGAGGTGTCAAGGAATTGTTCGGAGAGGATTTTGCCTTCATCGTCAAAGTTCACGAACCAAAGGGCCTTAGGTTCGTTTTTGTCGGCTGCGGTTAACCAACGGGCTGTTCCGGGATAAATCACATTTCCAAAACGTTGCCTGGAATGATAATGGCCCGAAATAATTAATGAAGCGTTGATGTCTTGATATTTAACGCCGTCTACGACGGGCATTCCACTTTCGTATTTAGCTCCATCCAGTTCGGCGTGGGCGACAATTACTTTAGCGCCATTAGAGCACAGTTTGTTAGCTTGTACTGTAAACAGTTTTTTGTCGTGAATATAGGGAATATAACCAAAAATGCCGAGATTTATTGGCGATGATACTATCAAAACTTTTTCGTATATTCCATTAAAAACACTTAATGAATGGGAATTAGATTTATAATCGCCGATTTGATCATGATTCCCGACTAATACGATAACTTTCTTAAATAGGTCATTTAATTTTGCAAACCATCGATTCCAAAATTCCAGGACCTCAACTCTCACGTTGGCATGAGTATGCGTAAGATCACCTAAGATAACCAAAGTAAGGTCAGAAGACCCCAAAGATTCGACATAAACTAGAAGTCTTTCGGATTCTGCTAGGTTGGAAACGGTTACGTGAGGATCTCCCAAATAAAGTACCGTCATACCGCATCCTTACATTTGCATATATGGCTACCACAAGCTCGGCATTTACAGGTTTTGTCAAACCATGTGATTTCGAAGCGCCCCAATCCCCAGATCTTACAACCGCAGGAGCCTTCTATAGAACCCCAAGCAGCATAAGGTCCTACTACGATTGCAAGGCGCCCTATTCGGAAATATCTTCCAACTCTCAAGCAACAGTCCCTTCGGGAGGACTCACAAATTCCACTTCGTTCATGTTAACCAAAATGAATTCACCAGGGATGAAATCGCATTTACGCACATCTTTGGCCCAAGGAGATGAGTGCAAAAGATCTTCTTTAATCCAAGCCACAGAGCCAGCGGAAACCGAACTTCCATTTGGGAGATTGGCGTCAACCAAGACTTTGAGCCCTTTTAAGTTATTCTTTTGAACAACGCCAGTCCAACCCTTGGTCGTATTGCTACGAACTTCTGTGTGGACATAAACCTCTAATACGAGTTTACCATTAAAAGAAGTGGGTTTGTCTAGCATAGCTCTCCTATTTGGTAACGGTTATCTTAAGATTTTCAATCTTCGTACTAGCGGCCTTCAATTCCTTTTCCAAAAAAGCTTTGTATTGGGCAGCACGAGTTCGATGTTTGGCGGGAACGCCATCGGCAAGCTTATTCTTAAGTGATTCCACGTATTTAGTGGCACTGATTAGTTTTTCTTTGCTCATATAGATCTCCTGTCAGATACTCTACCAGGCCGCTGCGCCTTTGTCAACTAAAAAGTGACGCCTCTGAGTTTTAGTACTTTTTGATGTAAAGGAGGGAGCTGATCGATTAAGTTTTTGACGTTTGCGTTCATTTCTTTGTGAAGCATGGCTTCTTCGGCATTGGCACTGTTATCGGGAGTGAGATCGTAGGCGCTGAAGTTTTCTTCGTTAATGGTCTGTTCCACAGAAACAATGGAAGCTGCGTTTAAAAGTTCCTGTAATTCCGCAGCCTTGATCTTGTTCTTTGGAACGTTAAGGCCTTCAGCGGCGTCGGCGACAAAACTTTCATTGATGGCTTCAGCCAATTCTTGGACATCGCTGATTCCCTTCCTACTACGAATCGAGTTGGCTTTATATAGGATCCTGCGGTCGCTGGGGTAGAAATGAAGGCTGGTTTCGGAGTAGAGTTTAATCAGATTACCGGTGGCTCTACCCAGGATAACACTTCTGAAGACCTCGGAATAATTACCATTTTTGTCACCAATATATTTGTCTATAGCGGAACTCAAACCCATAGCGCTTACGTTGATCATGTCTAGGAGGGTGATGGAGCTTTTAGGGACTTTTCGATAGAAGAGCTTGGCGGCGTTGATAACTAAGGGGAGGTTGTTTTCCTGGAGGACACGACGGGCTCTTTCGACTCTGAGATAGAGTTTTTCAGCTCTAGCGCCTAGAGGCCCCCTCCAATTTTTTTTAATGAATTGGATCAAATTGTAGTTAATATTGAACTTCTTTAGACCCTCGGTATCATCGCTTTTTAGACAGGGGGTGATCTTTTGAGAGAAAACGTCAGAGGACTCACGGAAATAGACTTTGGCGTATAGGATATTGTGATCGGTAACGCGGATCTTTTGGATGAATTTCTTGTAAACCTGACTGGAATACTTATACTTGAGAATTTCTTCTTTAAAGAGGTGTTCACTTAAAATCAGCTCTTCTACCTGTTCTTTTTGACTGGTATCGTCTTCCTTATTCTTAGCCAATATATGGGAGATAGCCGTAGCCAGCCAATAAAAGTCATTGCTGAAGGTTTCGAATTTCTTTTTCGGAGTTGTTTTTGCCATTACAACTCTTATATATCATAACTATTTCAAGCGTATATACTTGATGAGATTTGGTCCAGAATCTGCATAGCATCGAATACGAGATTCCAAATGGCGCTCAAGGACATAATTTCCGGTTATATCGAAATCCCAGATCGTACATTTGCTCTTATTTCCGCACTTACTCTTGTAAGGGTTGGCTTGCGGTAGCCTAATCGAGCGGCCAATGGCGGCCTGCCTGGTCTTAATTTCTGAAGCTCCGCCCACCCAGTTAAGGGTATTGGTCATGGGATAGATATTAACGCCTACGTGCCCGCAAGAAGTTACAATAAGTATTTTAAACTCATTTTTATTAAACCGATCAATTTGCTCGGCTACATCAACTTTTTCTAATCCCAAAGAAGCCAGACGCTCCTTATTGGACTCTGAGTGTGCGTACCCAAAGGAGGCCGTCAATAGCTTGGTTAGCATGGCGATTTGACCCAATTCCTCTACTAGAATAAGAGTCTGCTCTCCTCTACTTGCGAGAGCGCTAGCTAATTTTGCATAAAACCTAGCAATCTTTGGATTTCTAAGGAATAGCTCTCTTTTAATCATCAGAGGATCGGTGCCCAACTGGCTGAGATCGCTGCCATCGATCTGTACGATGCGGTAATCGTGGGGAATGATATAGCCACCTTCGACAGCTTCCCGTGTAGTTAGGGTGTGTACGGTTTTGCCGATAATAGATTGTAAGAGCTTTACACCGCCATCGCCACGAGTCTGGGTGGCGGAAAGGAAGAATCTATAGGGAACCTCGGAGAAAATTCCATGGCATACTTCTTCCAGGGTTTCAGATCCCCAGGTGTGGCTTTCATCAATAACGAGCATTTCCAGACCAGAAAAGAACTTCCACTCCTCGCTGCCCTTTGCCACGTTACAAAGACTATCTCCGATACAGATCGTAATTCTTTTGCCGAGTTTTTTCTTACCGGCGCCAAACTTGCCAATATTGCCCTTGCCGAGATGGTATTCGAATTTCTCGACCAATTCGTTGAAAATGGCCTTGGAGGGGGCAACGATGGCACATCTAAATCCGGTTTCACGGCAGATGGATAGAATGATATTGGATTTACCACCGCCTGTGGTTATGGAAACATTCCCGTGTTTTGCTTCTATTAGTTTAGTAACGGATAGGGTTTGATAATCGTACAAAGTGTAGGGAATCGGTTTTACCCATGGAATCCTCTTGGGTGTGGGATATACTAGAAAATCTTCGATTTCCAGTGAGAGGCCCTCAAGATAGGGTATGGAGCCGGGACGAATGTATTTGAATCCGGTCTTGTCGGTAAATATCAAACATTGATTGATTTGTTCTTTGAGCAGATCACACGTCAACTGCCATTTTACGGGATTTTGTGTTTTAAACCAATGATTCTTAGAAACTCTCTTAAGTTCATGTTTCGCAGTAAGATCTACATAACTCATCTGTTTTACAAGGCTTTCCATCTCCAACTCGGTATGGTCGGCAATGTAGGCGCGTGTGGGGGATAGGATTCTAAGTTTCATTTAATTTTCAATTTTTCTACCAATTCCTGACATTTACTTTCTAATTCATGTATGTACTTATCTTTGGGATCTTCTTCTTGGGATTTAACAAACAAATAAGTTGGAACATTACAATATTCACTTAAAATCCAACCAATGCACCCGCGATTCCATTCATTTACAATAACCCATGGACCA
>Ga0302188_10000032_pt1 | contig 98787 bp, 108 predicted proteins | sample II_Bog_E2_1_FD_198783 | JGI IMG/M metagenome (GOLD analysis project Ga0302188, IMG submission 198783) | Peat permafrost microbial communities from Stordalen Mire near Abisko, Sweden - II_Bog_E2_1 | ecosystem: Environmental > Terrestrial > Soil > Wetlands > Peat | place: Sweden: Abisko... | reverse complement strand
TCATACACTCGTAGATCACGATAAAAATCCATTGGTGCAAAGACATCTCAGGTTACTACAAAAAGTAATGGCTTGTTCCTTCCTCCAACTAAGTTAGGAACTAGAAATAGCTCCCTATCAATGAAGTTATTCGAGGTGCATAATATGGTTAATTACAGTGTACAGTAAGTGTGCCTGGATAATAAAAAATGGCTGATTATTGACTAAGAGCCAGCTCTTGGTTTTCGGCATATGTCCAGTATTAGTAATTTTCAGAGCCTAATAAAAATCAAAAAACATGGAAATTTAGGAAGGAAAACATCGTAGGCTTTACCCAAGCAAAGTTTAGTGATTAATAAACAGAAAGAGGGCAACAATGAAAATATCAGTGCTCGTAATGACAATAAAAAATAGCCGAAAAAGGTTAATTTTACGATCGCTCATGTTTAGAAAAAGAACTAGAAGGGAGACTATAAAAGTCCAAGACTAATATGCAAAAGATACGATTAATCTAAGCCCAATCAATAAATAGAATCTACCCACGGTAATAAACCTAAAAAATCTTATTAACAATTTTTAGCTCGTTTTGAGACCAGTCGTTCTAAGTCTAATAAGAGTAGTAAAACAAATAAAACAAACAAGACAGATAAAACTAATAAAACTAACAAGACAAATAAAACCAATAAAATAAATAATGTCAATACACCTAGAACATCCAAGAATAGCAAGATATTAAAACCAGTCAAAAATATTTCACCCAGGGCTATTGAACCCGTTAAGGAAGAAGTGAAAACCAATTAAATAGAGGAGAAGGCCCACTCTGAAGTTACTTTTCATTAAACCAAACAAAGGATGGAAGAGAAAAAGACATTAGTGGCAATCGCAGGATTATATGATCCAATCGAATTACTCAACGCCCATATTTTCGATCAAAAGCTAACCGATAATTACTATTAATTATACCCTGAGTAGCAGCAATAATATTATCAGAATATTCCTCATTAATAGCATCTCTAACAAGTCTAAGCTTTGCTTTAAAATAATCAAAATTAAATACAGCCATAACATTAAGGAGAAAATAAGTAACCCTCCTGTCTCCTAAATGATCTTCCTCTCTAAAAATCAATTTAGGTTTAAAATTCACATCCTCTCTAAAATTCAATTACTTAACTCAGTAACATCCTCAAATAGAACTCAGTTCCATTGGTAAATTATTCAGCTATACCCTCCATGACTATAGACAATATTATTGAAGCCACTGACCGCATTAATCCAATCAAAATGGAATTGCAAAGTGCCAAATCAGCTTAATTATTTGAGGATGAAACTCTTTTAGTCGACAAATAGCGATGCTTAACCACTAAAGCCACAGACAATTGTAACAGTACCTTGATTCATGTCTAACCGAAGTTGTCTGTCGGCAAAATCAATGCTTCCTTTATAGATGAAAACTATTCCTTAGAGAAATAATTTAAAGATCAACCCTCAATGCGACTGATTAATATTCATCCCAATCATCAAACTGCTCTATTCCCAACCAATCCCAAAAATCATTTAATAATCCCTTCTTCAAAGTAATCTCCTTTCTATCGCTAATACAGTAACATAGAATTAATAAACTTTCTGAATTATCTACTTCTAATCAATCCAAACTTAATTTAATTAGTATTTCAACGACCGACCAGCAAAGGTTATGGCTGTCTACTACACAACGACTCGATTGTTGAAAAGATTATGGTTGATGGATATTTCCCCTTTGATGTAAATTACTATCCCCTGTATGGAAGAGTATAACAGTACATATGGTTGGCAGTGTTGCTGAAAAGCATCGCTAAAATGAAGGGGTCTTACAAGTATGTTAGTTCTTTAACTTTTCAGGAGATATATTCTCTCCTAACAGGATAGCATCTTGAGAATATCACAGGATAACTTCTCCAATCATAAAACCCAATAAAGTAATTAGCAACTCTTCAAAAACAGATTAATAAAACCAATAATTTTGTGCTGTTTACTCACTAAGGTTCCTTCTTCAAATTGTAAAAGCTAATTAACCATAAAACAAATCCATTGCGACAATAAGAGCTATAGTCTAGATAAGTACTTTCTAAAAAAATACGAAAGAAAGGATCTGGGTCGAGTGGATAGTAGGATAACTATAAATTCCTCAATACTTTTTTAGAATAAGAGAAAAAACAACTTGCATGCCGGTAGGCCAAATAGAATACAGTTCTTAAATTGAGAGGTATCAATGAAATCAAAAAGGTTACTTGGAAATAAATAATCGAGGATAATTACGAGATTTATGCTGTGCCATCTTTTAACTCTAGAATCCAACGTCTCGATACGGCCACCGACTGATATTAGCATCTTTCACTTCTGCATTTGTCTCTCTCAGATTAACTAATATTTGAATTAAAATTAATTATTGCATGGATAATGAGAAATGTAAAGTCTAATGAAAATTATTTACTATTGATAAATCATAGGCCATCTATCATTTCTTGATTATTCATTGTTTCTCGCTGTTTAAAAAACATTTTTTCAATTTTTTTGCATTCCTCTTGCAAAAGAGCATACACCCTCAAACTCTGCACAAAGTCAGAAGGAGTTTCAAATGATATGTAATAAATAAGCTTAAAAAATTATGGATTTTGTTGTTCATTTCTTGATTTCCACAGGTTGCAAATCTGTGCAAGTCTTTGTGATGTAGATAGATTGCATTTTTAATTTAGAGATAAAGATGGGATATATGGTTAATGAGATCAGCAGCCAGCGATTTTCCAGTGTTGAACTTCAGCAACCCAGCAAATGCAAGGCCAGCAATCTTGCTCAACGGAAGCGAAGTATTTGAGGCAGTCAAGATCAGCAGGAATATCCTTTCCTTTTTCTTTGGCAGCCTTCTCACAGATGGGGAAGGCCTTGTTGATGTCATCGATGCATCTGACTTCCAAGTCATGAGGACAGTCGTAGCAGGCAACCAAGCAAGCCAACAGCGCCAATGCCAAGATAATCAACTTCATCGATTAAATATCTATTATATCGTCACAGTGACACCACCAGATAAATAATACACGCACACACAAACATCTCTTTTCTCACTCCAATATTATTTTCTTGTCCTTTAATCGTCCTCATTAACTCTGCTAATCTAATTGCCTTTTTTTATATTCTCAGATTTTATGTATAAATTTTATTTATTGATATCGTTAATACACAATAAGAAAATTCAAACATGATTGCTGATGTATTTTTATAGCCCGTCGAAGAAAACATTTATTTTTGTTTATTGACATTCTTCCATCAGTTTTACTAAGCGACTATTTTACCGTGCGTTGGAGATGTCCTGCTTTAATTTCAGCACCTCTCTCATCTTTAATCGCAGTTTGAATGATTAACGATCGATTGGTTGATGACCTTGTTTTTAATCTTTGCTTCTCGCTATTTTAACAGGAGAAGTCTTTTGATATTTTTATGACACTTCAGCCAACCCACGAAATTTCCAGCTATTCCAAAGAGCCGCTTGTTTTGGGTGGTTTAATCTTTTAAATTTGGAGTTTTGAGCTTATCCCCACTTAATGATGGAATACAGCCGATTTTAAGTCCTTTCCACTTTCATAAAATCGCAAGACGTTCTTATAGGTGCTAGCTCATTGATTTTAGAAGTTCTAGTCTTACAAAAAGTGGAGCAGGTCTGTTCGAATTTAGCCGGCATTTTGTCCTTCTGTGCAAGAATATTGTTCATGAATAAAGTGTTCTATATTCTCAAAATAATAATTGGGAATAGAAAATGGAAGTAGCTTACACCTGATCATTATTGCCATTCCCAATCAAAAGTCAATTCCCGCTCTTATATTTTCTAATTATTATTCAATGAAACAGACCGACATAATCATTGGATTGATGAAGAACAACAACTACGCATCACTACTGCAAAGCTATTAAGTATTTTTGGAAAAAATTATACAGATGGCTGAACTGCAACTTAAAGAACTATGTCGAGAGTATTTACCCAAATTAGAACTGAGTGAGAAGAACAGCTTCGAGGCATTGATGAAGGACGATGAGATATATCTCAAATTGCAAAAGATGATAGAAATGCATCAGTAATTAACAGCGAGGATGGAGTTTCTCGATCAGCAGATCAATTGCAAACAAAGACCATCGCCATAGTAACTCATCGGAGGAAAGAAGATAACTCGTGCAGCTCTCGCCCGTAGACACGAGAAAAATCAGTAGGAGATTCGTAAGGATCAAATTTTCGTGCGTCTTACTCCTAGATCACAGCCCTGTATTCAGTTTATGCTTTGCAATCGCAACTTTCCTCGTATGGAATGCAAGTACAATCATACTGACTTAGGCTATCTTGCAACCAGCATCTATAGTATCTCGTAAACTATTTAACAACTAAATGGATTCGGGGCAAAGTTGGATACAAAATAGTTCTATATTCAGATAGTAAATCTTCTTTTATCAAGGCACCTTCTTAAAATCGATGCCTCTCATTGAAAAGTAAAAGGCTTTAAAGGAACCACTTAACAACTATCTCATGTTTACTGATATCATGGTCTGCTGTGGAGTTCACCAGAATGGTGTTTTAAATCTCAGCTATGAAATTGTTGAGGTTAAAAAAATTATGGGCAAAGGGTTGCTCGCGTCACCTCCCAGCAATGAAGCCAATAAAGTTGAGGGTCAAAATGGATAATCTTTCATTTACCCCGTCCCAAGTAAGCCTGCATTTAGGTAGTCAAGGAGAAAGGAAAGAGCCAGCACCTCAGTCTTCCTGACATTTCTAGTTCCTTCATGTAGAAAGGTAAAATCGAATAGAAGAACGATGCATTTGCGATTCGCCTTAACAGTTCATCCAAAATCAATTTTAAGGATCATGAAGACTATGCTCGAGAATCAAGTATATTCAATCGCAATTCTAATTTCTACGCGAATAATGAGTAGTCATTATTTGGATCACTCGGTTTTAATTTTGGATTCGGGGTCACTCCTTCCAAGAAAGAGGACCATCATATGGTTGCAATTAACTCGATCAATTACCTTGATCCGCAGTTCCATGAAATTACTAAAAAAATAGAAGAGAAGGAGAAGAAACATGATGCTAAGGCGGACCAGCAAGAGGAGGTGAAGGACTATAAATTGCTGGAGCAAGAGTAAAACCCTTTGCATAATTAGAGTCAATGTATTAAAAAGGAAATGGAAAAGGAGCAGAGAAAGTAGACACAAGAACCTATTAGCTCCAATGAAAAACCTAAGGAGGAGGCCATGACTCATGACCGAAAACTTGGCACCTTGATGTCCTTCCTCTAGCAGATAGAAAAATACGATGACGGCGATCAGCCAGAACCCAAACAAGAGTAGTCGCCTAACAATAACAACTCAAATCGCATCAAAGACGTCAAAATGGTGAGCATTGTCAAGAAACGTACCACCAACTGATTATCCGATTTATTCTCAGTTTTAACTCCTTAAAATTATATCACTGCTTCAACTTTACTCAGAGCAAACTTTGCCTCACTTTGGTTAACTCATCCCGCTTGAACTCTAACTATAAAGATTATTACTTTCAAGAGAATCAGTCAACTGCTGTTTTTTACGTTATAACTCGGCTACTTCTGTTAATAGCTCATTGCATTAATGCTAAATAAACAATTTCATACCTCTAGCTTGAGTATTCTCTCCTCAGAACTTTGCATCTCCAACTCGCGTTTTGTGAGTAGATCCCCAAAGAAAACTATTGGATTTTTTTCAGCTAATATTATTTTTTGACTGGGTTGTCCCTCCCTCCATTGATTGGTGAGTCTTTGCAGCCCAATACTTTTCTAATGTATCTTAATCTAATTGTTTTATATGTCCTCAGCAACTTTCAGTCTTCGAGCTACCCTTCCCTCATCTTTTTCCAAACCAATTTTTTAGATGAGATGGTTGATTTATATCTTCATGTTGTCAAAGTGGTGGGCAGTGGAGTCAGCTCCAAAAAGAAGTTATGAAAGATATTCGTTCTATTATTTCTTGCGCTCCGAATCCACTATCAAAGAATGAATCTTATCATGTGTTTGCTCGCTATCAGTCACTAAAATCTTTATCTATTACTACATAGTCACCATCTCCTATATTAGGAATTTTGCTGCTCTCTTTTTCTACTCCGGTAAATAGTGTAAGCATTTAAGCATGTGAAGTCTCTGCTAAGTGATCCTCGACGCATTATCCCTCAAATTACTAATCAGCTGTTTCTTAAAACCATTGATATCTTTCTCCAAAGCCAAATTTTTCTGTTCCAACTGTTAGTTTTCTTCGAGATCAGCTGCCCATATCTCTTTCAGTGCTTTTTCTTCCCTCAGATATTAAAAGTAAATCACTTTACTCTTTTGAATGGCCTCATGGTTGGTAAGAATAGTATCAAGTACATCACTGCGCAACCTGCTATCTAGATTGAGAGTTAGTTTAAGATTATTTATTTCGGTCTCTAGGGCAACTGACTCTTTCTTCTTCATGGCCAGTAATTTTCGACTGTTGAGAATTTCCTCCTTGAGTTTTAGACTTATTTTCTTCTCTTTTGTCTCTCCTTTTTCAGCTTTAATCTTGTCAAGTTTATTCTGCAACTCAGACGCATAAAGGATAAAGGCCTTGTTCCTCCCTGCTACCTGTGTCAACTCCTGCCTCGCAAAATCGACCCCATCAGCAACCTGTTAAACTTTGCCTTCCAATTAATTATTCTAATCTCTTAAAGCAGCAGTGCTTCTTTCCAATTCTTCAATATCATTTTGCTCCTTTTCTATATCATTCTTCATCTTCTTGATAGTATCCCGATATATTTGTTCGTATTGCTGAGCCAACGCCTGCGCTTCTAACTCTAGATCCTTCTTTTTGCGCTCGAGCTCTTCGCGCATGGCTGTCTATGTCTTGCTGCGCAAGTTTTGCTACTAATTCCGAATCTGCTGCAGCTAGGCTTCTTTTTACTGCTGCAGTTGCTAAACAAATCGCTTTTCTTTCAGTTTTTGCTGTTGCTCCATCTACTACTCCTTTTGACGTCTCTGCTGCTAGTTACGCACCAATTCCTACTCGATTCTTTTCTTATCATTCTCGATCCTCTCCTGTTATTCCCTCACCCTTCTCTCCAATTCGACCTGTTTCCGCAATAAATCTTCTTCCTGCTTATATTTTTGTATCTCCAGTTTAATTTTCTCTTCCTCAATCGCTCTTACCTTATCCTCTCTACCCATCCTCTCTGCTTATTTGGATAGGAACAGATTGCGGCGAGATTATTATTCTTTACGCACTCTGCTGAGATCCTATTCATTGAATTCGTTTTATATCTTAGGCAATGATATTTTACCTTCTCGTGCATACTTCCATTCTCCTTTTTTTTCAGCAACAGGCTGTTGTTGACCTTAAGAGCTTTGCATCGAATCTTCAAGCTAGAGGTAATCCGCTAAATTAGGAATTTTTAATTTTTTTCCTTGATTAAGATTAGGAGCGGCTTTGCTTACATTCTGCTGTAGCTGTGATTATGGTGGTTTTGATATGTTTTGTCGGTTGACAACCACATTAGACTTTTCCTCTTGTTCTTCATGATCGCTATCGAGCTCAAAGCAGTAATCCTTCAAATTAATTTTACCCTTCTTTTCGTGTTCTGGTTGGGCTTGATAAAAGTAGTAGAGGTTAGGATCTACCTAAATCTAAAATTACGTTTGCCAAACTGAAGACAGTCCTTGTGCTTGAGGGGGTATTTCTTACTGGGCTCTAATTTATTTCCGTTGATGTAAGTACCATTTACAGTGGATAGGTCGCGTATGTAGAATTTACCCTCACTGCCAATGAAGGCTATCGATGCATGAGCTTTGGAAATGGTAGGATCAGGAATAGTGATTAAATTGGAGGAGAGTCTGCCGATGGTGGTCTCGTCATATGTGAGGTTGATGCGTTGGTCATTTACTATCAGATATCCCTTAGAGGACATTCAAATCTATATAATTTTAAACTTACTTAACATATATTGATTGAATAGATATCATTCTTCATGATGGTTGGCCGCTAATACTTCTGGTTATTATTATGGAGGCTCCTCTTTTAACGACTATTGTATCTATGATGAAGGATGCTTTTGCCAATTATTAAACGTCTACTAAATTTGTTGGTATATGGCTCTAAAAGTGTTACGGTGAGTCTCAATGGTCCAGTTTGGAAAAAGGGACAAACTAAAACTAATTACCACTTCAATTATGAGGCATATCTTCTTAGCTGCCCAAACTATAATCTTAAATCTTTTCTCCTTCCCCTCCTTTCCTGGATTTTGAATTTATTCCCGTTGATTGCCAGGATTCTAAACTCTTTTTCGAAGAAAATCAATCGCAAAAAATATAAGGACAACCCCTGCCACGATCAAACCACTTTCGAATGAAATATAAGTACGCACGAAGTTAAACAAGTAATATAGCACTAAATATCTCCATACTCTTAAAAACAAACCTATTCCACGTTCAAAAATACCTTGATTGTTGTTATCAGCCTGTGGAAATAAACCAAAACCACCACCCAAACCAGCAGCATTATTGACCTACAGCTATGCTATATTATTCATATTGAGGAAATGTGGCATGAAGAACGTATTTTAAGGCTTGATTTTGTTGCATACCTCGTTCAGATAGTAGTAACCAGAATGAAGGAGAGGTTTGTAGGGTGAGCTGCGAGTTATTTGTAGGAGCCCACGCATTTTAAGTGAGTAGTATAGTTAGAATTATCCTTTGTCCTATACGTTTGGAGTAAAGGTTAGAACATAGCTTTCCTTTTATCGACATTATTAGTCATTATCAATCTTCAACAGTTTTGACAAGGTGTGCATTCCAGGAACTTGCTCGTCGTCGTGCCTAAAATGGAACTTCCCAAATTAGAGGGTGGGTACTTTGCTGATGAGCAGACATTTAATTTTATTGACTTCCCACTCTAACGGCACTATCAACTCTAGTGACTTTGGCTGCATCTTAATCAATACTTTTGCTTCAGTTGCCGTGGCACATCTGTGCTGTATTTGATTATTTTCCTCCTTCATACGTGTATATAACAATTATAAATCGATAGATACCCTTTGAGCCAATGTAGTCCTAGAGGGAATAGAATTAAAACGATCTAAAAGTGCCCTTGAACTCAACTAATAAGTTTTTGCACTTCATCTTCAGAAATAAATAAATCAATAAGGTCGCGTACAAACAGGTCATTATTTGCTTTGCATTTGCTGCTGTCTTGTTTCTTTCACTGTCGATCTTTTTCTTTGTTGCCGTCGGAAGCGTCAATACTCTCACTCAACTTTATTATTAGCCAGGCAAGGGCAATTGCCAAGCTAGCACTCCATGTACAGTTAACTTTAATGTGAAAAATGAATTGCAGCCTCCAGTGTACGTACTCTATCAATTGGATGATTTTTATCAAAATCACAGACGCTATATTCAATCCAAGAGTAATTCACAGCTTTCGGGACACATTATTCAAAAATCTGATGCTAAAGTATGTGTGCCTTACGTGACTAACTCTGATATGAAGGTCACCAAAAGTTGGGGAGGAGTGGATCTAGATCCACAAGCCTTAGCTAGTCCATGCGGGGGCATAGCTTATACTTTCTTTAACGATACTTTTCAGCTCTATTCGAGCAACGGACAGCAAATAAGCATCGATTAAACAGGCATAACATGGCCAGGAGACAAAGGAGGTAAATATAGAAGAGCAGACAACAGTAATACTACCCAGTGGATTGATCCATAAAATTAGCATTTTATCTCTTGGATGCGTACAGCAGGCTTGCCAAATTTCAAGAAGTTATGGGGAAAAATTTAGTCTCCTCTCATGGCTGGTGAATATCAAATGATAGCTAGTAACGCGTTCAATATCACTGAGTGGCATGGCAATAAATATTTCATCCTAACAACTGGCAGTCCTGCCGGCGGTAAAAACTACCTGCTGCCTATCCTTTTTTTATTTACCTCTATTGCCAGTATAGCGGCTGTAGTGGTGTTGTGGAATAGGGTGAATCATTACCGTAAATATTTATCCTAATAATGAAGTGATTAATATGTCTTTAACTCTATCATAATTCCTTTACAATATCGTTTTGATGCCTGGTTATCTTGGTGATGATATCGCTGAGAATGACATCATGCACTGATGCCGCCTCGGTTTCAGTTTTTATTGAGGCGAGCTTGCTGATGGAATCCTCAGCTTTTATATCGACTGGCTTTCCGTTGGAGAAAAGGAACAGTTTGGGTGTAGTGGTTGGCGGTTATAAATTTTAATCTTCATTATAAATGCTATATCTCCTGATCTTGAGAGGAAGCAACGCCGATTGATCTTATATTTTATATCGAAATATCATATTCCGAGCCAACCTGTTCTTCATCTTCAAGCTTTTTACCACTTTCTTCAACTCGTCCAAAGACTCAACCATGTACTTACACCCAGAACAGCCCTATTTTTACATCAGCACCAAAGTGTTATCCACATTTTGCAGTTAACTCGCCTTAATTGGTTTTATGTAAGTCAAATTTTTTTTACTTTAGTAATACTCGGTCCATTTGTTGGAAAGGATAAATTCACAGATATTTTACAACTTGAATGGGCCACGATATTTAGCTCGGCTATAGCTGCTTTCTGTTGGTTGTTCATGTCCTGAAAACAGAGGTTTTTGTAATTACTGCAAATTGATCAGTCTAATGGTTGCAAAGTTATCAGGTTACACTCTCAATATTTTACGAATGAGTTGCTAATTTTATGTTTTGATAACAATAACATTGTCGCGCTGCATTCTTGCCACTTTTTAAAGAACGGTTTCTGTTTGCGTATGAAATTCCTCTCTGCGCTCATTGGTATAAAATAAGAGCACTTTTCTTGTATCTCCGGCCATCTGTATCTGTCTGATTTTATTTTTAAATTCAGTTTAACTTTAAATGTTATTAATGAAGTGATGGGTCAGTTTATTAATGCATTCATTATCTCCTTTTCCATGCTACCATAGCTTGTTGGTACCTCGCATCATATATTTTTGGCCTTACCAGTTACAGTTTGACTCGTTCCCGCTCTATTTACTCGTGAGATTATAGAGAAAAGGTTCGCCGATCTTAAAACTATTGATTTTCATGTAGTCGGCAACTTATTTATTGCGAATGATCACAAAGCTGTTTCTATTTGACGCTGAATTATAAGCTAATGAGACATACTGTTTTTAGGCTTCTGCTAAATCTACTTTTCTCGAGCTTGTATAATTATCATAAGGCGAAGTGGTTCTTGATTTTATGAGTGATTAGTAGTTGTCCTTCAAGGGAATGTAGGACACAATTAAAAAATCTTCTTTACTGATCAGTTTGAGCTGATCTTTCATTTGATCAATGGTTTATATTTAAATGGGTGGATTGATAAAATTAGCGATTAGTTTTAACTCATCCTTATGAGCTGCGACCGATTGTCGAGAGTTTATGGTCAATAGCTCATCTCTTTTATTTTTGATTGTCACCTAATCTTGAGCTCTTGGTGAAATTTTAATTGTGAGATTTAAGCCTTTTAAATATGAAAGGATATGATTAGGACAATTGCTGCTAACAATTGCCTCATTTATTTCCAGATTTTTATTCACGAGAGAAATCTACTCATTAAGCGTTGGTTTGGTTTACTCAAGCGGAGGGGAAGATTCTGTTGGCTGCGTTTCCAATTTTACAGGTTATTCCTGCTGCTAAACTCCAACATTTTCCTCAATTATTTTTACTATCTATTGTATTCCTTGCACATTGGCTTATGACTGAGGCTAAATAGTAGCTTCTTATTTAATTTATTATTTTTATGAGGTTTCTGGGGATTCGATATTGCCCTCAATTTTAATTTAAGGCATAGTCAAATCGCCAAGTCCTTTTTCCAATACATCCTAAACCTTCAGTCTTTCTTCTTCCTCTGACTCCATAAAAATTCTTTTACAGGTAAAGACGGGCAATAAAAATAATGGTGCAAATCTTGCCAATCTTACGAAGTGTTTCATCTGAATTAATAATATAATCAAAGGTCATACTCCGTCTATTATAAATAATAGATGACTACTGCACATAGACCCACTTGGAAGCCAGCCTATGGACTCAGTGACAATGTCAACAAGGGCTACGTTCCTACTCGTGCCTATTCCGCTCGGGTACTTTTTTACTAACATAGGATCTACCGAGTTACCTCAAACTCAAGGAGAGGAAAATCGGCCAAGGCGCGTTCGATGAGCTCAAAGATATGGATTTCAAGAGTGAGCTGCTCAAGCGAGAAGCAGCAGCCCTTCGAAAGAAAAACGGAGAGATAGACATTCCTGAAGATAAGCAGATAACCTACGGAAGAAACACTTCAGTTTACGCCGCAGATGTCGACTATATTGGCAATTATGAGCCTGATATGAGAAAAAAGATCAAGCGACCGGACGAAGAGGAAGGCTTAGTTGATTTAGCTGACAACCCATTCCCAGAAGATGCGGACTCAGAATAGTTTATCAAGGATAACAGCCAGTAGTAGAAAGAAAAAAAGCCGAGAGTTCACTCATAGTCAGAGTAGGACGACGAAGATGATAGCGAGTAGTTGCTGCGGGAGTATTAGCGCATCAAATAACAACGTGAGAAGGAAGAGCTGCATAAGGTATCAGTATGTCAACTCAGCGTTAATAAAAACATAAGCAATCGATGGCTAATCGCTAGTCATAGCTTCTAAAAGGAAACCCCTTGATTGACTCCTCCTTTTCGTTGACAAAGCGATGGTATGAGGACACAGTGTTCCGCAACCAAGCAAAGAAGGTGTAGTAAAAGAAGAGCTACATCAACGACTACGTGCGCAGCGACTTCCATCGCAAGTTTATGCACAGATATGTTGGCCGCTGATAGTATATGGCTATATATGGAACAACAATGTTATACATTAATCAATTGCTCAGATATTGTTGGCTTTCTTGATGAATTGCATGTTCTCAATGACTCCGCCCTTACGGTTGTACTTCAGTTTGTCCTAAATACCCTCTTGCTTCACGAAACCCTTCCAATCTAGCTTACTCTTACCCACAGAGTTTATCTTACGACTGCGGTTGTAAATTGCACGCATTACGTGGTTTAGGTATTGATAGGCAATGTGAGTCTTTCGCCTTTAGAACTATTAGGGATTTTCATCTGCGTGTGACTGCTCGAAGTGACTGCAGGCGGTCGCCTTCTTTTCTACAATTTCAAGTTGTCCTGTCTCCTCGTTTAGGATAAACTCTTTGCCGGCAAAGACTACCCTCTTGCTGGGCTTCATTGTATCGCTGTTAATAATTTTTTAAGCCATTTACAGAGCAGTTGGTTCCTCTTCGCCATCCAATTTGATCTTCTTTTTAAGTGACAAATTGTATTCCTCTTTCATTTCTTCGTAGAGTTATTTCGCCGAGGTGGCTGCAACTCGATTTTTGTTTTTTTTATCGTGTTCCTGTTTATAGAGTGCTTCCTCCTGTTTGGTGGGATTGTAATCTTCATCCTCCTCTGATTAGTAGTCTTGGAAATATTTCCTGAGCATGCCGCCAATCAAAATTGCAACTATTATAGAAATCTATATAGTTAAAATCCAAATGTAATGTTGGTATCAATATCTCCTGATTAATTTCGTTCTTCAAAGTAGGATGGTTAATCCTGATGACAAATGAAACATTTTATCTTTTAAATATGCTCAGGCTGAGAGTTTTGCAGGCAGTTTAAATAACTAAGGGCATATTTAAATTATGATTAATAAGGAAACTTACCCTGACTTCAAGGGCAGCGGACATACACAACCGCAGATTAAAAACCTGAGGGAATTAGACCTCGCCCAGATGGAAAAGCCAAAGACATTGATCATCTTGCACTACAATGGCAAAAGAATATCCGTACCTCTTTTTCAGTAGGTGCTCAATCTGGCTCAGCTGCTTTATCACCACATATCCAAACTATAACAAACCATCCTTAACAACGACCCCAACTGGGAGAAGAAGTCTAATTCGCAAATCGTCTGCTTCGAAATTAAAAAGGAAAATCGACTGTCTGATATAAAAATTGGTAAATAAAGCGACGGAGATTTGCGCAGTGATGTCTTACTCAGCTTGCTAAGAATCGAGTCAGAGAATCATGAAGATTTTGTTGAAGAACTGTCATTGAAAGTTGACGTAACGAAAGTATATAAATATTTATAGATTCAACCTTTCTTCCGCTTCTTCCACGAAGGACAAGGTCCGTTTGTTTAGAATGATCAACGCGTGCGAGAGTTTCCTTATTACCAATTTCACCGCTTGCTGGTTAGTTCACGCATAAGCAACACATATCTGACTAGAAAAGTGAGCAACGGTCATTTTTATGCAATTCGTGTTTATGCAACTGGCAGTTAAAGCAGTATCGAGTAGATTCGCACTATCAGTCAGATGCAGCAAATCTAATAAAAACACAAGGACTTAGAGATTAAGTGCAGTCTACTTTGTATATCCCATTAAATCGCCTACGTGCCAAACCCTGAAGCTGAAGAGTACTAAGAATAAGATGATGAAACCAACTGCAAACACATTGCATTGGTTTATCCATGTATAATTGGGTCTATATAGATTTTGTGAAGGGCAGTCTCGAGGAATTGTTGAAGTAACGCTACAGTCGAAGTCGTAGGATAATTTAGATGGACTGTCTCAATTATCTAAAGTAATTGATGTGGGGAGCGCACATGTTGCATCAAAAATATAACTTATTGCATCGAGCAATCGTCCCCGCTTATCTGCAGCTCGACCAAAACAACCAACTTAGACTCGTTAATTATTGTTCTTGTTTGCCATGTTACGATAACTAAAATAACCCTATCAATTATCTCGTTAAGAATGATCGGAAATATGAATCATATCACTCCGGAGGAGATCTTGATGAGATGTTCTAATAGGGTGACTTCGATTTGGGTGAATACACTCCTCCTGAAGTGATCAAGGGGCAGCCTTACAACTATCTGGTTGATTTTTACACCATAGGTGTTATCATCAAAAAACTGTATGAGCAGAGCCAGGTCATGGAAAAAGTGCCAGTGAGTCAAAACAACTAAAATCTAATGATGACCATGATTAATAAGCTGACTTCAGCGGATTTGGAAGAAAGGGCTGCTATTGCAGGAGAAATTATTGAGAACATCTAACGATAGAATTTGGAGGGAGAAGAGATGACCTTACCCATTTCCAATATTAATCTCCAATAAATTAAGGTGGGAAAACCCATTGAACTTAACGAGGTCAAGAAATTTATATAAAATTAAGAACATACGAATGGGATTGAACATTAAACAATCATTAACTTTTTTCGGCAGCCTAATATCAAAAGGCCAAGCAAGTCAAGGACTATCAAGAAAACAGTCACAAAGAAGACCTCTAAAGACAAAAATTCAGTTAAAGGTAGTCGATAGAAAAGCGAAAAGTGTATGAGTAAAAATTCAGCAGAATCTTTGCATGATAGCTCTTTAAGCAAGCCTCGAAAAATTTCGAAAAAGAAGAACAATTCTTTTAATACGAAGAAGGACGAGAGTATCAACCTAATTCGCCCACGATAAAATAAAGCGCAGAAATAGCCTATCAAATAGGGGAGTAAATCTAAAAAATCATTAATTCGCTTAGATTCACCCAATAACAAGAGACCTTCCAAGTCCATATAAAAAATCAGAAAATAAGAGATAAATCCAGCTGCACAAAGGATGAGGGTTCAACCTGAGCCAATTATCAAACATAAGTCTCCTGTTTCTATCGCAATTCCCAAATGTCCGAAAGGGTTAGCTGTAGTACGAAGCAAATCCCCAGGTCTGCGCTAGAAGCTAAAATGATAATGATTTTCACATTTGCAAATAGTTATATTGCAATAATCCTTAATAAATATAACCAGAATGAAAGGGAAGGAAAAACAAAAGATGGAAGCTGTCCCCCTTTAGGTGATGCCCCTCACCAGGGAAGACAAATTGCATCGATTCTTGTAAACTATTCAAGAGAAAGTTATCAATCTCATCGATACGGACGCCCTTAAAATTTCAAAGCAGAAAGTAACAACATACTAAATTAGATTCCTTTTGAGGAACCAAAGAAGAAGGAGCCCTTTCAAATCACATAAAAATTGAAAAAAGTCCAGGAAAGTCGATAAAAGATGCAGTCTCAACTACAGTATATGACCATTCAAGAACGATAACTAAAAATGAAACAAAAATCATTGGAAAAGGTAGATCCTTCAATAAAATAATCCAGATTATTCCCATCACGCTTGAGAGAGAAGTCATAGTTGAGTCCAGAGGATATTTAAGTTTTACGTAAGCTAAAGAAGGAGCACAAGGAATTCGAGCGTAGTTTAGACATAAAAACCCAAGCCTACGAAGAAATGTTGCAGAATCTTAAAAAGGAGAAAGAAGAGTTGTTCGAAAAGCAGAAGCAAGAGCAATGCGAACTCAAGCGAAAATAAATTAAGAAAAAACTATAAGAAAATGACCAGCAGCGGACTTTACGAATGAAGCAGTATGAGGAATAAAAGAGAAAATTAGTCTAGCTTAAAACTAAAAAGAAATTGTTTGAAGAGATGGAACGAGCGCAGAGGGAAATTGATAAGTCTTCCATTGAAAAGAAAATGGCTCTTATGGAGGAGAGAATGAAAGAGAAGGAGGTGGATTTGGAGGCGATCAGGGAGCATGAACAGAAATACAGGGAAATGAAAGTTCAGCAGCGGATGGAGAGGGATAAGCGTAAGGAATAATATGAGTAAATAACCAAAATGCGCCAAAGCTAGCTTTAAGCTTATTAAAAATCCAAATACTATACTCTTAATGTCAACGAAACTCGCCGTCAAAGATGGTAGATTCGTGAGAAACAAAAAGAGCGGCAGCAACTTGTGTAGGCAGCGAAGGAATATGCATAGGTTGTGAAGCGAGATCACGTCCCTAAAGTTCGTACAAAGACCTCATAAGATGAATCTCCCGAACCTAAGATGGAAAGTCTTTCCTTTGAGGAGATTAAATAGGTTGGAAATCGGTATATGGAGCAGATGCGTTCAAATTTGAAGAAACTAAACTTAAAAAATAATAATTCCAAAATATCAAATGACGCAAGTGAGAGCAAAATTATTGATGGTACTACCTCCAAATACAAGGATTACCTCAGCTAGCGCCGTAAGATACGAGTTAACTACTAGTAAAAAATGAGTAGAACAGAAGATTCTCGTATCAGAGATCGGACTATTCGAAGAGATCTGGATCAAGTGCATAAAATAATGAGTTCCAGTTAAAACAAGATATAAAAACTATAGAGAATAAGAAATATTGCGTCAAAATTATAGGTTGAGCGTAATGGCTAAGACTTCAACATGTTGGACAAGATTTCCGCCAAAATAAAGATTTTATAAACGTTGGCCAGTACCTGATAATATCAATTTTATTACGTTAATTTATAGAGTCCAAAGAGGAACTGAATATCAATTAGGATAAAATAACAACAGTATATCAACTACTGCTTATAATTTTCAGCAACTTCGACTATTTCCAGATACCCTAAATTATCTTGCCCTCGTAGTTATAGAATTTTCCTAGACCCTGAATGCGATCACTGTGGAAATCACCTTAAAATATTTCACCGTTAGAAAGCTTAATTTTGCCACGGCCCTATTTTGTGTCTTTGGATAGATTTCCCTAATAATACTCCCAATAGTCCTCAAGAAAATCGAAATTAGTATAATCAAAGGGTCCTTAGAGTTTGCTTGGGTTGTCATTGTAGACTTTGCCTGCGCCACTAAACTAATCCTCAACCCAATTGCCTTAATAAGCCAGTTTCCCGCCATTATAATAGAGTTTGCCATATCCCTCCATCCTATTATTCCTCCATCTCCCTTCATAATATCCGCCATCCTGATAATAAAACTTGCCAACGCCATTTCTCATTCCATTACTCTTATAGCCTTCATACCTGCTTCCAGTTTAATAATCCTAGGCTACATATTACAACTCTGCCTTATCGTCTGATTTAAATGTACGATCAGCTGAATCCTCATCTTGCACTTCCACTATTGTTGAATTATGCTTGTATCTGTTGGTGGGACGTGTGGGAGTTTGCGAATTCTTTTCAATTGGTTTTGGATTCTTTTGGCGAATAGGAGAAATCTGTTTTTATGCTGCTGTTGATGAATAATTATAATTTATAGGACTTGTTTATTTTTCTGTCGGTTTTGAAATAGTTTCCTTCTTCAAGGGACTCACTTCCTTCTTTTAGACGGACGGTGATACTGCTTTAGGTGGAGGATTTTCAGCTCGGATCTGAAGATTTTCACTTCTGTTGACCTCGTTCAAGCTGCTATTGCCTGAATTAATGTAGTAACTGTAAGGATTGTACGAAGCCTCTTCAATTTTAGGCACTACACTTGGCTCCTTACGTAATCCTTACTTCATTAGATTATTTATGTTGACATTGGGAGGAAGGGACACATTTATATTTTTTAATTGTTTTGACGGTGTCTCTGGACGCTGAATTGAATCAGCAAAGGATATTTTTATGGTGGAAGGAGTATTCACTGAGGAACCCCTATTTTTTAAGGGTTATTGGATTCGCATGCTTTGAATTGGTTTTTAATTATTAAAAGTTGCAGGTGGTGAATATCTTCTGCCGATTTGAGAGTTTGGTCTTTAAACCTGATGCACTTGTTGCCAATTTTATTGTGTCTGTGAAACAGGGACTTGCTCAGGAATCAATCTTCGTATATTTGCGCCTTCTGTAGTATTAGGATACATCTTCTCTGTACCTTTGGTGTAGGTCTGAACCATTTCCCTCTCCGTGCTTAAAGGACTGTTAATGGGCTGAAGGAAGCGTTCTTCTTAATTTTATATCCCCCATATCTGAAAGATCTTTTTTCTCTAATTTGGATTTGCATCTAACAAGCACTCCACTCCTCGTCTCAATTTATCATCACGGAGCATTCGCACTCGATTACGCACCTACTCAAAGTTGACTTATTTCTTTTTTGAGTATATACCCTCAACAAAATTTAGGTTGGCAATTTACAAACTTATGATGCCCACACTGAATAAATTGGACTGAAACTCATCGTAGTTGCCGGTTTTAGAATTATAAGCAATGCTCAGCTTCTAAGGAGAGGGATAACTCGTAATAAACTGTGAATAGATGTCGGAGTGACCAATTGATGAGCTGTTGCTAAGATATGCATCTTTTAGTACCATTTTTCTAGTTTTTTCATCAACACCAATACTATCAAGAGACAGTTTATCAAAACTACGCTTAAATCGTTCACTGTACTCCCTCAATCCGCAAAGATAGGTCTCTACTATATGTTGTATCTCATGCTGCTTGAAGGGGGCTTGATGTATTTTACGCGAGGCGAATTCATCTTTAAGTGTGAAATTATTCTTGCCCTGGAAGATAAGATAGAAGTTCTGTTCATTCGAGCAGTAACCGGTATTGTCTACATTGAAATGATCTCTTAATTGAGAAATAGATTGGCATCTGGTTTTTCCGTACTCTTAAATGAACTGTTTGATAAGGTTAGCTTCGAGCTAGGTGTTGGTGGTTATTTTGTGGAGTGTACATGGTTGATTTGTGCGTTTGTGCAGTAGATACGAGTGGGATTCGATTTGATATTACCCGCATAAAGCTCGAGAAAGTTCCTATTCAGAGGAGCTGTTTCCCATTAGAATTATATATGTAAAATCAGGATATCTTTTTTATTGGTGAAAGTTAGAAGATACAATCTATTTATGATAAATTGAAGCATAAGTTAATCTTCATTCTTCTATGTTCACTTTTTACAAACATGTAATTTGTTTTCATTAAAAACCATCTTAGAGCCCTAATAAATGGTCATTTTCAATATCGAGAATCAAATACACAATGAAGTGGAAAATATCCATCAGCTTCTAAAATAATAGAAATATAGTGATTTCGACTTATTAAATGGAATAGAAGAAGTAACAGGACACAGGTCGCTCCAAACTAAGCAAGGCCTCCTTCATTAAATGGCTGCGCACGCGGTATCACAACTAGAAACGCAAAAATAATAGTTATCTGTACTTTCCTCAGGATCTGGTGCGCTAAACTTCCATGGCACAGATCTTTAAAGAATTTGATTTCGATGGATCTGGAGGACTCTCAAGAGATGAAGTCTTTTAAATGTTCAACGGCTATGGCATACCCATTACTATGGAAGATCTAAATAGGCTGTATGACTCAGTGGAACTTGACATGGACTAAATGGACTGCGAAAAGTTTAAAAAATGTGCGCTATCGGAGGAATCAAACAGGGTGTTTAGAGATATAGTAAAGAGCATGGGAGAGGGTTACCTTCCTCACAACTTTGCGAACATGATTATTTACCTCGTCTACCTATCAAAGCGGGAAGAGTTCAAGCGTGGAATATAAAAAGATAAACCCATTCGTCAGCGGGTAGCCAATGTCTAAGGTCTTCTCAAGCTCCGAGACCTCACACATAACAATTAACGGCTCAATATTCATGCTGACAATTTCAAACACAGTTTACGAGGAAAGTTCCGTGATATATGGTAAAAGATAAACGAGAGTTACGGGCAGAAGTTTCCCTACACTCCGAAGCTGTAGTAATAATTCTACGAGTACTATCGTAGCAAGCAACAATCCTGATATACTTTCATATATGAAACTCATCATCAAAATTGATTATACTTATTATTCGAAAATGTGCTGGCGCATAAGCTCAATTACTATAAAAGAAATCAAATTCGACAGTTATATAAAATGACAGAAATTGGAATTGACCACTATTTTGATGTGATCAGCGAACAGCTGAGTTCTTTGGGAAAAGCTTTTGGATATGCTGTGCTGGCTCCATTATGCACTATTTCCTCTTCGCTACTTGATACTGCCCTACCTGAACATAAGTAGGCTCAGTTGCTTATCTTGGTATTGAGCGTGGAGTGTGCATGCTCTGCTTTTATGATCATTTAGCTTATCCGAACACGTTGGCATCAACTAATATTCTTCTACGAATTCGTATTTATACTGACTTTACTCACCTTCTGCCTTGTTGGAGTTACTTACTCCTTATTGAAGCGATCCGACCCTCTAGAATAAATTCTGGCAAAAGTATGTACGACCATGTTGTTGCTATTACTCTCTGAAAAATTAATAGCTCGAAACTATTCATGTTCTGCAAGCTGCGGAATCTGCATGATTAAAATATGCTGGAACGACCGTATTCTACTTCGATGCGGACATAACTTTCACGAAACGTGTTACTGGGATTGGCTGTATATGCAGAAAGGATGTCCCTGCTGCCCTCGACAGGCAAAGGCTTGATTTTAATAAGTTCGAGTTTTTCTATTTAAGAGTTATGTTATAATAAATGAGAGTTTAAGCAATTGATTAAATTCTTTTATATTTCATGCGGCTTTGCTGTGAAGAGTCTTATCAATGCTTGGTTTATGATAAATGTTAAATATGCTTTCACTGAACAATATTTTTTTTCATATCTTCCAGCAAATTAGCGAGCAAGTCAGTCTTGAATTTATCTACAATTTGCAATATTATATCTAAGGTACGTGTTCATCTACTGATATAAATATTTTCATACAATTTATCTTATTAATTATATTTCATTTAATGGATTAAGGAGGATCAATAATCGAAATATTCAATTTTTAAAGAGAGGGGGAGTTAAACAAAAAATAATGCAGAATTTGTTTGGAAGATATGGCTGAAAGAGAAGTTATCAAATTTTGTGCATGTAAAGGCTATTTAAAAAGCGTGCATGAGAAGTGCCTGTTGGAGTGGGTGCGGAACGATCAAAAGATGGGAGGGTTTAGCTAATTTTCGATTTGTGAGATCTGTAAGGATAAGATATATTTAAGAGTCTAGAAGACATGCTAAATCGTTAGCTGCAGCGATTTATGCAGTAACCTCTTCTGCCTCGACAATTTTTAAGATCGCAATCTAGCAATTGGCGTTATAAGCGCAATGGTAATTTGTATTGTTATAATGGTATCTCTAATTTTAGCTTTGCTTCCCCAACCAACCAATACTATCCTGCTTGGGATTATCATTGCGGCTGCTATCTTTTTATTTTTAAGCTTCGTCTACTTTATCGCTAAGTTCATGATAGCCATCAATAGAGAGGTTCTAGGAATTCGTGAGAGAGCCGATATAAAATTATAGAATTTAAAGATTATACCTCTCTGATGATTTTTATTGATTTAAACAGAAGTATCCTTATACCAATCTTTACTTGAGTAATCATTCATTATTGGACATTTTTGCGAGTCTCCTTTCCGATATCGATCTCGAATCTCCCCTTCAATACTATCAATAAAATAACACTTCAACTGAAGTCTGAAATATACAGAATTAATGGTATTGTATCAATTATGTATTGTATATTACTTATATATCCAAATTCGCATGATGGCAAATCATAAATGTACGTAAACATAAAGAAGCTGAAATCATATAATAAATTATTATATAATGGTAAAATCATTCAGTCAGATTGTAAATTTCACTGATGAGTCGTTCGTTTCCCGTCTCTTGCACTGCGTTGATAATGTTACCAATTGATATTTTGATGCGCACTATGTCTTCCTGATGCAATTGGTTGGCTGTTTACAGTTTATTCTTTTCGATCATCAGAGTCTTTTCATTCTTGCGGCAAGTTTACAATTCCTTCTTCATTTTCTCCATCTGGATCTTAAGCTCAATGGGTATTTCACTCTCTCCCTTTTTTTATAATTTTCCAGCTGACTCTTTTAACGCTTCAATCTCCTTCCTCAATATGCTGTTGCCGTTATCGCTTTATTTTTTGGATTCTGATATTTTCTTCAGCAACTCATCCTTTATTTGCAGCTGCTTCTCCATAGTTTCTATTTTCTTCTTCATCAGATCAGTCGCAGTCGTATCCTCCTTGATATCCTTCATTGTCGGTATCTTTTTCAGAGTTTTATTCTATTGCTTCATCTAAGCAATTTCGTCAGTCAATTCACGGAATTCGCTTGAATGCTCATTCCTTTCTCTGACTAACTTATCTTACAGATTTTTTAGCTTGGATTACAGTTCTAGATTTTGGCGATCTAGTGAATATACCTTACTTTTTAACTCAGAAATCGCAGCATCTTTGTCTCTTATCTGCTAATCAAATTCATCCACTTCATGGCTCTGCTCGCTGTATTTTAGCTAAAATTTGCGCAATCTCTAACGTAACGACTTTAGTTATTGCTCTGATCCGATAGAAACATTGTTTAAACTTTCCTGACCACTAACTTCATTCTTTTTGTTTAGTCGTTCGATTTGACTTTGAAGTTCTCTTATTGCTTTATCCTGCTCCTTAACCTTCGCATCCTTCTCTGCATATTTTTGCGATAGCTGCTTATGCATCTTTGCTAGGTTGTTATACTTTTGCTCGAAATCTTCGCATCTTAGTTTATAGACACTTCCCATTTTTTATGATTACTAGAACTCATCAATGGAAGTTCGATTATTCTTACTCAAGTCTTTGCTTGAATTTAACGGAATTCTGGTCGCACTCTTACTCTTCCTCATAGCCATCTCCTTCTCCTCAGTGCATGCATCACCTCCGATGTCCTCATGAACTGTTCCAAAGTTAACTGTCTTTAATTTCACCCTTTCTGTTTTGGGGGATTCTTATACTTCTTTTCTGGCAACCAGCTTTAGTTCGATTTTGATCGGAACCTATTCTTCTATTTTTATGCGTTTAGTGCTTTTGGATAAATTTTCTTCCTTTCTCAAATGCTTTGTACTTTTGGATTACTCTTCTTCTATTGTAATCTTTTTGGTGCTTTTTACTTCAGTCACCTGCTTCTCCTTCAGTACTCTTGAGTTTTGGTCTTCTTGCAGGATCATCTGCGCCTTGTAGTGAAGTACGAGGAACGGATTCTCCATCTTAAACGTATTATTGATCTCTGTCGATGTGATGATGTCCTTTAAATTGAGTTTTCTTGCCATCCTCTCCTTCTTTCCATCGATTTCCATAGCCATCTAAAAATCCACTTCCTTATTCTCATATTCTCTTTTTTCAGAGTTAAACGGGATTGTTGTCAGCAAATTCAAAGATTTGGTGAACATAATAGGCAGTTAAGGAGTCGTGAACTTCATGGGATCGGTTTTATCCATCTTAACAGTACGTTTACCCCCCTTCGCTTCTTCCCCACTAAACCTAAAGATAACAATCTGTAATTTGACACACTTCTAGTAATGAGCCTCAAGTTGAGTGGGCTGAAATATCAAACTGACTGGTTTGTTTATCATATCAGATCTTTCCCCTGTGTTTATAAACTATAATCAAAATCTTCTTCTAAATTCAAATCTCCTACTGAGAACGCGATCTCTTAAACATTTTATCGTTTTTAGTGAATATTCATAGCTATTGATGAGAGTATATCAAGGTTGCAGATCATTGCGAGTTTTGCGCTGGCTGAGACATGCCTTTGCAGGTTATTACAAGCAAAATGATCTTTAGAATGTAGATGACCACGTAACAGAAGATACCAAATCCATGGAGAGGGTGGATGGTCTGCCAGACTGGGTTATTTGGATCTTCGGCCACCCAAACGGGTACTTCTGTTAATACAAACAACAAGTCCACGATGCATAGCACGACAGTCGCTCCAGCAATCTAAGATAGTTGCATATATACAATTTTAAGGGCCAAAGCATCTTTTCGATTCTGCCAGACGAAGTAGCAGAAAAGAGCTATGATGAGATTGTAGTCCGAACGAATTAAACAACTAAAGAAACCGACAAACTAGATAAAGGTAGCAATACGGTGATTGAGAGCAGCAGCATGTCTATGCGATGATCCGTCATGGGGTCGGTATTACACTTAATCATTTTGATTATGCCTTTATTTGAAAATAAATGATACCTGCTTTAATATAAGCTAAACATGGAACCGAACCTACCACAGCGGTGAATACTTTAAACTTAATAATCCGTTTAGTATTGATAAATATTAATGTCCCAACTTGCAAAATGTTTTGAAACTGTTTAATAAATCTAAATGATTGAGGAGGGTGATAATCTATATTATTATCATTCATGCAGGTGATCTTGCTCATACTAATCAGTCAAGCGAGTTTTGTCGGTCTAGGCTTAGCGCTGTTTCAAACAATCAGCTTCTCCAAACAACTATTTATTCCCGGAGGATACTTCTCCTTGATGAACTTTTCGCAAAATATCGAACCATTTCGCAATTATTACGATGTTAGCATAGATTTCACTCTCACTCAAGCTGCTTATGGAGATCAAGGCAACTCTGTCTATGATTATTTCCTGTTTGACGGCAGCCTTTACTCGGCAGTATAGCCATGTTATTCGTCTGCCACCAATTATCTAAACGCCCTGTATTCGCAATATGAGCCATGCCAAGGGTAATGATAAATCTATGCAGTGGTTGTACCTTTCAAGCCGACATTTTTACAAACCAGGTCGGAACCTATCTAGATTTAACAAATTCCAGCTTCAATTCTAATTTTTCATTGGTAATCGATAACACCTTCTATCCATGCAATGGAGGCTCATACCAATCTTAGATTTACTTGTATGAGATGTTGAATATCACCATTTAGACAAATCTCAATTTCTTCTTTCTTTTGAAGATAAGTACGGTTGGTGTGATATAGTATTCGTGATCTTACTTCAGATATTCATCTTCTTATTCGCCTACATAATGATAATGATCAGCAAACTTCAGAACAACAAGAAGAAGTTAAAAAAGCTAATCCAATAGAAAGAGGAGAAATAGGATTTGTAAGTAATGCACACTTACAAAGAATGATGTTTATATTGTTCTACTATTCATCTATTGAATCAATTCAATTGACAATCAAGTCTAAGCAAGGTGATTTTCAATATTTTTACTGATACTCTAAATGAATCAGCTTAAATTAATAATTGTCAAATGTGTCATGTTATAATATAGTCTATTCAAAAAAGGTAATGTTTTAAATTACTTTCCCAAATTATTTTAAGTATTAAAGCTCAGTAGAATAAATTAATTTTATCGTTTTGGAATTTTTTAGCGGTATCTTTTTATTCAATCGTGAGGATTGCTTGACCAATAGAAAAAATATACAATTTAGACAGTAAATAGATCTCAGAATTATTTATTTTTAATGAGTAAATACGAAAATTGATATGAATTATCAATTATTAGGTCTTCGATAGTCTCGAAAGTTATTTATATAACGTTCAGGTTACTGGTTGATATTCTACATATTGAGTTATCTAAGAATGTCTTGAAATTACTGTTGATACCTCAATATATTTTATCTCTGTTCTTGATCAGTGGGTTACACAGGTATAGAAGTGTTAGGGTAACCAATTTTAGGGTCGCCGAATTTAGGGTCACGGATTGGCATGCGTAAGATTAGCAAATCAACGAATTTATTATTATAATTTGAACATTTTAAAATAAAAAAATTTAGTATTAGATTTAAGTAATATCTAAGATAATTATTTAAAAGGCCTAAATACATGCAATCTGAGGATTTATTCAGTTACTGTTTTAACAATAAGTGAAAAAGCGAGCATTGGTATACTGAAAATGCCAAAAATATGCAAATCAATAGCATATTATGACCCTTTTCGTAATATTTCTAATATATCAAGATATTTACTGACATGCCGCCACTAAAAAATCAATAAACATTTGTTTAACATTCGGTATTCATTAAATGACAAATGGTGACAGTTTGAGCCAGTGTGAGTACATTGGTGACAATTTATATATTCATTTATATGATCACTCGTCTTATTCGAAGATTTGCTACGACAACAAACAAAACCTATGGCAATCTCAAGGACTCAGATAGAATATTTACCAATGTCTATAAAGATACTGACCCCTATATCACGGGGGCGCTTCGACGAGTAACATGCATGATATTCAGGGAGATTGGCATCGCACTAAAGACATCTTACTTAATGGCAACGATTGGATCATCAACGAAATCAAGGCCTCTGGGCTTCGCGGTCGAGGAGGGGCAGGATTCCCATCAGGATTAAAATACTCCTTCATGCCAAAAGTCACTTCCAAAGAAAGACCCAGCTATTTAGTTATTAATGCCGACGAGTCAGAGCCAGGCACTTGCAAAGATAGATAAATTATGAGAGGCGATCCTCACAAATTAATTGAGGGAGCTCTAATAGTTGGCTTTTCCATGAGGGCCAAAGCTGCCTATATCTACGTTCGAGGATAATTTTGGCATGAGGCCAACTGTCTGCAGCAAGCAGTTGATGAAGTAGGTTTGGTTCTATCAAGGCATACGCGAAAGGATTTCTTGGAAAAAATGCATGTGGATCAGGATACGATTTTGATGTTTACGTACATAGTGGAGCAGGGGCATATATCTGTGGAGAGGAAACTGGTTTAATCGAGAGTCTCGAGGGAAAACCTGGAAAACCAAGACTAAAACCTCCATTTCCAGCCAACTCTGGTGTTTTCAACTGTCCAACAACTGTTACAAATGTGGAAACTGTAGCTGTTTGCCCGACTATTATGCGTCGAGGAGCTTCTTGGTTCTCGTCTTTTGGTCGTCCGAACAACCGAGGCACCAAATTATTTTGCATATCCGGCCACGTTAACAATCCTTGCACTGTGGAGGAGGAAATGTCTATTCCCCTTAAATAACTAATTGATCGCCACTGTGGGGGAGTTATTGGAGGTTGGGATAACCTTAAAGCCATCATTCCTGGAGGATCAAGTGTTCGATTATTGCCCAAGAAATTGTGTGAGGATGTATTGATGGATTTCGATGCTTTGAGGTAACTCGAAAGCGGACTGGGCACTGCTGCAGTCATAGTTATGAATAATCAGACAGACGTCATCAAGTCGATCCTTAGATTGTCCAAATTTTATCAGCATGAAAGTTGTGGTCAATGTACCCCTTGTCGATAGGGAACTTCATGGCTGACTGACACCCTTAAACGTTTGGAAATAGGAAAGGCTGACTACGCAGAAATTGATATGTTATGGGAATTGACTAAGCAAATTGAAGGACACACAATCTGCGCTTTGGGCGACGCCGCTGCATGGCCAGTCCAAGGTTTGATCCGCCATTACCGTCACGAAATTGAAGATCGCATCGATGAATACCACGCTAAGCACCCTCAACTGAAATAAAGCTAAAAATCTCACTTGCCTCTTGGGGCTCACTGATGTTAACGATAAATTAATTGATTCAGTAAATATATTAACTAATTGCTTTGAGAATACATTAAATCTTCGCAGAAAATAGAATGCAGCCTTCTAAAGACAGCGATAGTGCTGGATAATAAACGATGAAATCACATATATTTGGATCAGACTATACTTCCTCCCTTTAGCAGGCGGGTGATCGAGGTAACTTGCAGAATCGCCACTCCAATTATTACAACCACCTCGAATACCTAATAACCCATGTAAATTTTGGTATTTGACAGAATCTTGTTGCTCACTTGCTCCTGCATTATAAAATTGCGCTGGGATATCGTCAAGAGTGCCTACCTTTTAACAGAAATACCTTAAGTTGGTTACCAACTGCTTACATCTTGTACTGGGCTTGGTTTACGTTTTCTTTTGTCGCAACTTGATCACTAATAAGCAGAGGCGAAGAAACTACCATTGCCACTAACTTTGTAACCTTTCCTGCTGCCAAAAATCGAAGTGTATAGACAGATCCCTTTCTTCCTTGAAAGGAGAATCCAGTCGTCATGTAAAACTCTCGGTCAAGCATCACTCGTTCGTTATTTTCATAGATGATGACTCTTATTTATTCACCCTGGCGATACTATGAGGCAACATAGACGTTCTCCTGCTTCCAGTAGATGTGCATTTCGAGTTTGTATTCGTGATCAGAAGATGGTTTAAAGATAAAGTCGTCGAAGCGACCACAAACAAATGTATATGATTGGACGTTAGTATATGTCATATTGTTTTGGGTCCGCGTCTCCAGCTCTCTATTTTTGACGAGAACATCCTAAGCTAATTGATAGAAGGAGTACATGGCTGTGCCTATTGGCATGTTACCATTAGTGATATTACCAAAATGGCGAAGAGTGCTTCTTTCATCATTCAAAGATATATTTATAGTTACTGAATTTAAAAGATAATCAGAATAAGCGCAACGTGGATTTCAAAAGCTAAAAATAGCCATATCAAAATTAAATCTATATTCATCTCATTCAGATATCAAGTTATACAATTTAAAAATATTTGGACTCCCCAATGAGCACCTCCAAAGTGGTACACCCCTCGCTATTAAGATAATATTCGACACGAGCAAGCAGGAAATAGGTAACCCAGGTTCCAACTTGAAAAAGTTTGTCAAAAAATACAAGGAGAGCTACAAGGTATCAAAGTGAAACATGTAGATTGGACTCAATAAAGATACTGTTGACTTCGAGAAAATCAAAAAAGCTCATTTGTTTGTGATCGCCGCTCCGAAGGACCAATACGCACCAACTGAAATCGAGGACTTGAGGAAATATGTTGAGAATGGCGGCAATCTGTTAATACTATCGCATGAAGGCGGAGAGCGAAAGTAACTCTTCCCCTACTTAGAAACAACACTAACATTGGAGAAGCTACGAAGAAGTTCGGTATCACAATTAACTCTGACTGTGTGATCAGGACCTCCTTCTATAAGTATTTCCACCCCAAGGAGGCTTATATTCATAATGGAATCCTCAATTAGGAGGTCACCAGAGTCATCAATGGCTACTCCAAGGAACCTAAGGGTAAAATTAATAACGCTTTTATGCTGGGTGGTAGAGAAGATGATGAGGAATAATATCAAAAAGAATCAAAACGAACGGGAGTAGACTTCGTTTTCGTCAACGGGGCTAGTCTCAACGTTTCTGCTCCTGCTAATGCTATTCTCACTTCTGGTCCTCTGACTTATCCATGCAATCGCCCAATTTGCGGAATTTATCAGCACCAGAAGAGTGGAGGTAAGCTGGTGGTGTGTGGCAGTGTGACTATGTTCACTGACGATTATTTTGAGCAGGAGTAAAATGCAAAAATAATGGATTTCTTCCTCAAGTTCTTTTTCACGCAGGAGGTTGACTTTGAATTCAGCAAAGATGATGGCGAAAATGGAGCTTATGTCTATGTGCCTGACATCGCTGAAATTGCAGATAATTTAAAGAGTTGTTTCCATGTAAAGTTTACTCTATTTAGGAAGGTGAGGAAATACCAAAGGACTTCACTACTATGTTCGAAACTGATCTCTTTAAGTATGATTTCGATACTGTTCCTGAAGTAGCTGCCCTCTTCGCCAAAATGGAGGTCAAGCACGAGCCTTTAACTCTCATTGTGCCTCAGTTCGAAACTCCTCTTCTAGGTACATATTGAATCATGTAGGACTTGCTCCAGGTGTGTTTTTACCAGTTTTAAAGGAATTGCCCAACCCTTCCTTGTAACTATTCGACTTAGATGACTAATTTTCTCAATAAAAAGTACGACTTGCTCAATTGACGAACAAATGCGAGGATGGAGACTTGTAGTATTACATTCGTGAGGCTGGTGATATTTTGGGAGTGTCCTAAAAAGTGAAAAACCGAACTGAGCCGAAAGCGATCATGAAGTACATCCTGGACCAGATTGTAAATTATTACCGATTTAGATAAACTTTAAAAAGAGTAATCTCGGATGATCCTGATAGCATTCCCTTTGAATTTGTTAAGCAAATCATATACACATTATTGTTTTTCCTTAATTTTGTTTGAGAATTTTAATACTCATATCTCTTTTAGGCTATACGCACGCAAATAACACCAAATGCTTAGCAGAGTTATTAGAGACCGCCCATGATCAAATTATAGTATCGTTTATGCAAATATGTGGCAAATTGTCCGTCTAGCGATGGTTTGGCGGGCGAAGTTAGCCTATATGCGGATGATATGGCATTAATATATATAAATGTAATAAAATAGTGATAGCTAGCTCATTAGGACCATCTTGGCCAAGTTTGAGCAGGACTAAACCGAAGTCACCAGGTTCCTTCTAGAAAAAATACAGAGTGGAGAGACAGACTCTTTGGGACACCTCAAAATTCTTAATTTACTGCTGAGCAATAAGAATGCGACTGCCCGCCAACGCAGAGATGTGGCTGCTATCGCTCGTGCGGTGGCCGATTCTAACATCTTTGCAACGCTGTAAATCGCTATCCACTAGGAAGCCCACAATTTGAGCGAATCAAAGGGTACGGTGACGATCGAGACCGCTAAGTTGATCTGGCTAATATGTGCATAAAACCCTCACTTTGTGGACAATATCAACGGAAGCAGCGCCACAATTATCGAAACGTTGTTTGACTTCTATTCCAAAGAGGAGAGCACTCCGACTGACAGTGACTCACTTCAGTGTATTGTCAATTTCTTCCACGCCGTCAGTATGAAAGAAAGCGCTATCCGAAATGACAAGTTGCGTGTTCCCTTCTAGGCTTTCCTGGTCAACATACTGAGCAAAAATAGGTTCTGCTAATTTACTCAGCAGAAGAAGTACCAACTTTTTATAGGGGCACTGTTCAAGTTTCAGTCAAATGTGGCAGTAGTTGCTAAGTATATTTATCACAGTCTTATGAGAGCATTGAGGGAAATCAATGAGGAATACAAAGAACTCGCAGAAGACTTCAAGAATTACAACGCTAACAGAGGATCAAGCGATGAGATGGCCATCCTCGTGGAAAGGGTTAGCTATGCTGATAAAAAACTGGCTTCCATCATGAAACTATATGAGAGGTCCAAGAGCAACGTTTTTTATAGATTCGATGCTTTCAGCTTCACCGCCTTGTTGAAGATACTCATTAAAATTGCAATCATGCGACCTGTTGCTTTAATTGGCCTGCCCTCCTAAAACCGCATTCTCTGCAACATTATAGGCGATCTCATGGAGACTATTTCCAATTATCAGAAAGACATCACTCGGAGAAAATTAATTCAACCAAAACTAGAGTCTCCGCCTACATAAATGATGGAGGAAGAAATCACCTCGGGGTCATCAGACAAAATAGAGTAACTGCAGCCACACGAGCATAATTCCGAGCAGGAGGATCGAAATATTTACAACGAAGCGGAGCTGGCTCGATTTTAGCAGGAGTCTGTTAAATTCACTCTCATCAAGGAGGTGACTTGTAAATTCTCAGAAACCTACTACAAGATCATCAAGAGTACTATTTAAACATTGGTGAATGCTTTTAAGTCTCAAAAGGAGAATAATATCTAAGGAAATATGGCAACAAAGTTCAATGAGGTTCTCATTGAAATATTGACAGTCAGACTTGAAAGGATATTGAGTCTCATCATGAAGTTGTTCAGTCCAGAGGAGTTGAAGAAGGGTCCGTATTATCAGAATATCCTAGAACAGCTTTATGATCTGCTGCCATATTATTTCTAGTTGAGTTTGGATAGCCAGATTAAATGTTTAAAAACATAACTGCCTAAAATGACTGATGTCACTGGAGAATCAGAAATCAGTTTGACTCGCTACCTGTTTGACAGGTTGGACGAATAGTCCATTAAAAATTGCATTCATACCAAGCTTGGCGAAAATATAAATGCTCATTTTACGATTTACGAAGCCATTACAAAGTTTGGCTATCACTTGGCCACTTGCTAAGAGTCTCTGTCCCATAGTGTCCGCACTTTTATTCACAAGTTCATTGCATATTTCAAAACATAATATCTTGCTGACATCATGTAATCTGACATGCTGACTCTTTAGAACGTTGAGTGCCTTCGAATTGTCCTAAAATTTATAGCGGAGCTGTTTCCAGTCCCCCTAGGACATGAAAACCGGAGTGATATGGACAATAAACATAAAATATATTGGTACTGCAGGATTGCAGAGAAATAGAGACACAACAATATCTTTGAGCTGCTGGCAAATATCCTCAATCTTGTGTAAAGGCACAATCCTGAATCAACTACTGATTTAATTGATACTATCTAAAACAGGGAAGAAGTGGTCAAGACTATTTTTACTAAATTGATACTGCAGCGCATTCGCACCTTTGTGACTTCCTTTACTGCCGCTAACCTCAGTCAAATCAGCATTGCTCTTCCAACTTCCAGCCTCCCTCTAGCCACTCTTAGCATTAAACGATCATTCACCAACGATTATATATCCTTTGCGAACTGCATGGTGAGTCTAATAAAAGATATTGTCAGGGGTCCCTATGATGTTGGTCACAAAGAAGACGTTGTGGCCATTCTTATGTCCAATATCTTTGCCTACAACATTGAGTTCGGTGGAGATGCAATTGAATAAATTAAAACTGAGTAAAACTAGTGTAAGTGGCAACTTAAATAAAAAATGGACGAACTCAGCGATTAGTTGCTCTACTGGATTCTCAACAATCTGAGTTCCAACATCAACCGACTACCTATGATAATTAAGAAAGTGCTTCACTTTAATAAAGTGTAAGTGGCCATAGAAAATAGATAGCTTGAGATGAATCAGGAACAAAATCTTTTTATTCGATAGTTCTTCCTTAGAATTTCAGATATCATCAACCAGTCCTATTTTAAATTCACACATAAGAATCTTAATTTGGGAGTCAGTCTCAAAAAGAACAAACGGAAGGGGTCATAAATTGATGAGGAACTTAATTTACCATCGGAAGTCAGTACGTTAGCCAATGTGTGTGCAATTGTATCGTAATTTGTTGGTCTGCTGACTCATCAAACTTTAGCACTGATTCGTCATTTCTCAGTCACAGATAACTACATAATTTCACTAATCGATTACGCAACTTATCTCTTTTCTGAATTTTCAGCGGAATTGTATTTTGTCCATGAGGCGAATGCTCTCATTCGTAACTCTTTGTGGCTAATCTCCAACTACCTGGATTATAAAGATTATCGCATGGAGTAGCAAAGGCAGAAGAGGCAGTTTCTGAAAAAATAAAAAAAGAGAAAAGCGAGATAGAGACGAAGAAACGCGAAAAAGGATCGGATAAAAGCAGATAAATTAAAAAAGAAAATAAGTATTCCATAAAAATCAGAAGATCAGAAGATAGAATAACTGGGCGACAATGATAGCTGGCTAAATGATGCAAAAAAGTTAATGGGGCAAACATAATGGAAAAAAAATAAAAAACGAAAAAGACGCAGTAAGAGAAGCAATAAGAGATCAAACCAAGCAGCAGAAGATGATGAAAATGGTGAGGGCGTAACTTTAAAAAAGAGTGGTTCAAAAATTAACCTGCTTGAGGGTCTTGACAAATTTGATAAATATTAAAGTAAAGAACTCCACAAAAGATAAGTGGTCAATCGATAGAAAAATGCAAAAAATACCAAGAGGAAGAAATAAAAATCAATCCTACAGGCCAAAGTGCAGACCTATTTGAAAGACATACTCGTTCTTGCCAATAAAGGCACCCGACCACTCCTGAGCAACATCACTTTGCAATATTATCTTAAGTTTGTCAGCCAAAACCTCAGAGTCAGCATATTGAGCATTCCCTTGCATAAAGATTTTTAGATCAATTTTTGTGATATTTTTGAGGAGCTACTCAAGATTAAAGTGACAGATACTAAAATGCCAGGTTACCATTTGATCCTCTCCAAAATAGGCATACAAATGCTGGATGAAAATCATCTCAGAGTTGACTACTAAATGGGCATAAAGCGATATCTCTTCTAAAATATAGACAACGACATCTAACTCTCCTAGTTCGTTAAATTTTCAAAATAAAATTTCCAGGAAATGCCCAACACTTCTCATTTAGTGGAAATAGTGGGATAGTAGCAAGAAGGAGAAGAAACAAAAACAATTCGACTGCCCTTCATTGAAGAAAATTACGCTAAACTGATGTCTGCGGGCAAGGGAAAGAAGTACAAGATAGTACAGAAATAAGGAGTATAGTTGCATCTTCTCAACACCAAAACAGACAGTCAATCAAAGCGAAAACCATCGAATACTATGGAGGACTAAAAGAAAGAAGACAAAAATAGACCAATTAAAATCACAGATTATGTTCCCGAGGGTGAAATACATTCCTTTGTCAAAACTTTAATCAATCAAACTCTTAAGATCATGATCGATGAACTTGATAGGAGTTACTCGGAGCAATAGAAGGAGAGTATGGACTTTAAACCAGAAACAGTAGTGTAACCATTCAATATAAAAGTAATCATCCATACTTTGCAACTTCTTATCAGGGAATCTCCTAGTCTTGCTGCTTTCATTGCTAAGTTTAAATGCAAGCGTGCCCTTCTCTCACTGATGAAAGGTGAAAACGCATTGAAACACAGACAGGAGGTGATTGGCACTGTCATGAACCTCATGGGATTCAAAATCATTGAAAATGACATTAACAATATTCCGGAGGTCGGTTTCCTTTCAGTTGTTCTCAAATTATTATCGCCCATGATCACCAACTCCATTTCAGGGTTAGTGTTCGAGTTATGTCTGGACAGTACTCCTCTGGTGCAGTTAACTGAGCAGCCAAAACGTGAAAAATAATAGAAAAAAAGTATCTATGCTCCTTTTGGCTCTGTAATCCGCTTGAAAACCGTTGAATAAATGGCATCCATATTATTCTAGAATCCGAATACACTAGAAAGTGTTTTTCGCAAACTATGTATTTTAAACCTCGTAACAGTGCTCATGAATCTTCGATAAATGTCCAAGTTGTTTATCTAGTACAAATTCGTGGACAGATTACTCGAGGAATATTAACTTTTGAAGACTGCTCTCAGCGATTCTAGTGATCGCAATTTGATATCTGGTGTCTACTGCACCAAAGTACTGATTCCCTTCTTCCTAAACCCAATCGGTCTGTTGCAAGAAGTAAACATCTGGTTCCACCACAACAAGAAGCTCAACAAGAACCAGCAAAAGATAAAGATCAACTAAGCTCTGAACAAAGATTCAATCAACGCCCAGTTGATTCCCCAGGATGCCTTAAAGAAAAACAAATTCAAGTGCAATTGGCCTTATAACAAGAAGGATGAAAATCATGTGGTTAATTAAAATTAGAATGCTCCATTCTTTGTGGGAAACTTGTCCGATAGCGAACAGGACGAAGAAGAGGAGGCTGATAGTTAAAGTTCTTCAGATTTTTCGGAGATATCGTCTTCATCCGGCTTTTCGAATCGGTATGCTTAGTTGGAACAGGAACTCAACGGAGAAGAGCAGTAAGATTCATATATTTCTTTGGAGGAAGTACCCCATCGCCTCCTCAATGAAGAGTGGGACTACGATCACAGTTCAAGTGGCAGAGACTCTCGCCAAGAGGATCAGAATGACATTGATATCGAATTTCCGAATTAAGATATGATTATCGAATCAGATGGTAATGAGCAGGAACACTAGGAAAATAGTGATTAAGAAATGGAGGGAGATGAGTCCGATCTAGAAGAGGCCATGAGATAAGGCGATGAGTTGAGCGCGAGCGATGACTTTGAGAATCTCTTGAATGATGATCCTAATGATCCGAACTCGCTGGATTCAACTCCATACAACAACAACGACATGATTAGTTTCACTCGAATTCACAAGACAAGTCCTCCCGACGAATAAGACCTCTTCTAAAACATATCCGATATTATCAACTTCGAGAAGATCAACGTTGTTCGCAAGATAAGCAAAGTCTAGATTTAACAGGTGCTTTCTCTTCGATTCTTTTTGCAGCTCAGTGGTTTCCACAAACGTATGATGCAAAATTTGCAAGAACCACATATAATTAGCATACATGAGACCAAGGAAGAAAAGTATGCGGAGGATCAAATGCCGCTGTTGGACGTATTCAGCAAGGATCAACACCTGAGGCATTGTGAGTGGATCGAATGGAATCAGATCTATCGTTATGATCACTTTCTGAAGGAGGCTCCTCTCACTGTGAACAAACTTAACGCTATCTTCAGTGATGAATACGAGGGAGGACTTCTCAGAAGGGAATTTATGTCTGATTTTAAGAGAAGAAATGCAGTAATCATTGACAACCGCAATCTCATGCAAATATTGCCTGGTTGGAATATTACTGATATACGATAAGAACCTCCTGCTGAACGTGAGGAGTTGGTGCAAGATGACAGCTTTTATAATGGTCGGCCACGGAACGGCAACTAGCCTGAAGAGGAATCCAATTCTCATATAAATATCCACTCAGAGAGTTAGGAGCCTCCTGTTGACAGTTCGTCCTAACAACCAAATCGTATGTAAAATTAATAAGAGAATGATCTGAGAGAAATCAGATAAATTTTAAGAAACTCAAATCTGAATATGAGCGCTGATGAGTTCTTTAGACTGGATCCAGAGATTCAGGAAGACATCATTCACAATTATATGCTGGGCCAGCAAGAACATACTCCACCCGTTGATAATAACGGAGATAATCCGCACAACTCTCCAATTTAATAACTCTAACTACCCATTCAGGTATAGCAATAGAACGAAAGACCACTTGGAGAGGCGAGGATACGACTGGAAGACATTCCTGTGGATGGCTAACCAATTAACCTTGAGCACTCAGAATAGCAATAGCCTATCGCTATCGAGGAATAGCGTCCCTAAAACGAATAGCCTTAATCTGTCAATAGAGATAACGAAGAATCCCTCGTCAACGAAGCTGAGGGAGTTCACGAAGTTTATCGTAAGATGTCGATGGAACACAACAAAAAGATAAGTAAGGATATCCAGTAGGCTATCAATAAAGACGGCAAGAACAACTCAAAGTTCAGCTAAATCAGCTTCGGATAGCTCGATGCCATCCTATAGATGTTCTACATTTTAGACGAGAATGAGCACAGGACCTATCCCTACAACACAATCGAAACTTTTTGCATGAACACTGACAATACAAAGAAGATAATCTCTTCACTTATCACCCTTCTTCATGTTGTGCCTTCTCGTTGTGACTCTCAGTCCCATCCATTCTTAAAAAAGAAAATTGCATCCGAGGATGATGATGAAACCGTTAAATCCTACTAAAAAGTAATGTATCCACTGATGACACTAAAGATTCTTCATCTAATGGACCACCTCACAAAAACATATTCAATAGCAATGAGCTTCTTCACAGTTAATGACAAAGTTACTCCTTCCTTGGAGAAATGGCTCTTGGTCGAACAGACGTAAAAATCAAGTTTCTAGATGTTGATATGGTTGTTAAAATAAAAAATAGTAGCGTAATCTCCACAATTATTGCAGTTCCTCGTTTCAGTGTTGAGTAATATAACAGTGCATCACTTTTATAAGAGTATAAATAAGATCATTGAAAAGCAGGGAGAATCGGGTTAAGGCAATGAAGGCTTGATCATCGTTGATAAGGAATCAGTCTAACTGTTGGGTAACCTTCTGCAGAGTAACTTCATAAAGGACAATTTACATGTAGTATCTAAAATAATCATGCGGTTGAGTATACAATAATAGCATAATCTGAATAACTTCATCATCTATCTGGAGCATCTTGTGCGGTCACTTGTCGAGGAGGGCTTGCAAGATATTAGACGCTGGACATAATAAAATAACAATGAGGGGGAGAAACAAGAGGAGGAGGCAGGAGGCAAGATCATTAACCTAATGTACATCTTCTATGAGATGGTTAAAGCCTTTTAAACTTTTCCCACTAGTTCTGAAAAGCACGAGATGGTGTTGCAATCATTCAGGAAGATAGTTTAGTATCCTCAATTAGAGTAGTTGTGCGAAACAGCGGTGCATAACTTACTCACCTCCACCAATCCCTCAGTTCAAAAGAAAATGGGAAGTATGCTTGACTGCTTCTTTATACTCTATGAAGTAGCACTGATCACATCACACAAAAAGATAGTAGAGAAGAATGACTAGCATAAATTTATCGCTGAACTGGGCGAAATCAACTTAAAGAATTAACTGAAAAGAGGGCAAACTAGTCCTTTATAAAGCGGGGAAGAGATACTGCTTGGGCGTTTTAACCTTTCTAAATTGTGGCGGGAAAACTTAGGCCACCCTAGCTTTAAGATATACATCAATAATAACATCAAAAGCAAGCTAAGTTTGATTAATCGGGAACACACCACCACACGGGATAGTATCTTTGAAGTACCTATCATTCGAGTCGCTGCCTCAACTCCTCATATGCTTTCCTTTTAAAATAAACGCTCTATTTTCAAGGCCTAGCTCAAACGACTGAGAGGCAAGGGTAAGCATGACATTGTTCATCTTTCTTTGAGCAGGGATGATGTTTTCGAGCAATCATACTAAGAAATTATTCGTCTCAAGCCAGAAGAACTGAAGGGGAAGATAAAAATATAGTTTAAAGAAGAGGAAGGTTAAGATGCCGGTGGGTTGACACGTGAGTGGTTTTAACTGCTATCAAGAAAGATGTTCGACCCAAATTACGCATTGTTCAGGTGTGGCAGCGCAGGTAATACACACCACCCCTCCTCAATGTCCTATGTCAACCACGATCACCTGAACTATTTCAAGTTTATTGGGCGTATAGCTGGTAAAGCTTTATACGACGGTTTTCTTCTCGATGCATACTTTACTCCTGCCTTCTATAAGCACATTCTCAATCTTTCAATAACATACCTTGATATGGAGGAAGAAGACTATGAGTATTTCAAGAGTCTAAAATGGATACTCGAAAATAGCCCAATTTAGGACTATCTCTAACTCAATTTTACCTACGAATGCGACAACTTTGGAGAAATTCAGACCAAGGAATTAGTAGCAGGAGGTAGCAATATGCTGGTGACAGAATAAAACAAACTAGACTACGTTCAACTCGTATCGTATGCCCGCATGGCCACTAACATCAAATCTCAGTTGGAATCATTCCTACAGGGCCTGCACGATCTAATTCCTCACAGTCTTATCAAAATATTCAACTAAAAGTAGTTATAAATCATGATATCTGGACGACCTACCATCGATATCGAGGACCTTAAAGGCAATACTGAACTGGCTAACTATGTCAAGAACGACCAGATTATCCTTTGGCTGTTTGAAGTGCTGGAGAGCTTCGATATGTAACTGAGAACGGCTTTTATACAGTTTGTGACTGGAAGCTCGAGAGTTCCAGTTGAGGGCTTCAAGGATTTAAGGGGAATGAATGGCGTACAGAAGTTTAACATCCACCGTTAATTCCAAGAAGAGCGGTTACCCCGAGCCCATACTTGCTTCAACCAACTGGACTTACCCAATTACAGGACTAAGTAAATATTGATTGAAAAATTGATGCTGGCGATAACAGAGGGCAAAGAGGGCTTTGGCATGATCTGAGCTGTGATCGATCATTGACTAATTTTGTTTAATTATCTCCTACCTCAAACCATTTATTATATATTTGGTTCTTTTTTTCCCAATGACTGCTTCAGCATAAACAGTTGGAGCTATCAGATGAAATAATCTTAATATGAATTGTCCATTCTTGTAAATATATTTTCTATAATAATATGCTTCCCGTATAAAAAAATAAGGACATCATTGAGCAGATCCAACGCATCTTCAGGAGAATTGGACACCTGCAGGAAGTCAAAAACCAGCAATTCGATTTCATTGCAGAGGTGCAGGAGCTGTACAGTAGTTTTTCGCAGAAGATACATCGGGAAATGTTGGCTTTTTAGGAGAAAGTTGTCAAGAATTGCCTTTACTCTTCCGAAAAGGCCAACTACATCGTCAACATGGCCAAGGTATACCGCTAATTTTCAATTCAACTTGAACGAAATTCAAAGATAAACGTGATAAACTTACAACGCACGAAGCACGACCAGATCATCAAACAATAAGAAAAGTTGCGTAAGAAATGTGACACCTTCCTGAAGTAGTTTAACGAGTATATACACTTCGAGAAGGATTACAACAAAATTTATTAGGGGTATAGCGTCAAGTGCAATTAGCTAGACTAAATCGTGCAGAGAAATAAATCGTATGAGAACCCACTCTCTTTTTATAACCAAACGCTTACTAATTAATATCTGTCGGAGCTGGAACGGAAGCACAGCGAATGTAGTACGAGTGAGACGGCAGTGATAACGGATATTCAAGTTTTGGATCAGAAACGTGGGTGGATGGTCAGTCATATAAAGGAAATCAACGAGCAATATGTCATGTTGATACACATCTACCTACGCTCTATCGAGTCCACTATCAACTACATAGTTGATCCTAAAAAGGAAGAACATATTGAAAAGGGAAAACTTAATCTTCGAACTAGTGACGATAGCGTTGACAACCAGCAAGTTGTGTAGCTTCAAAGGTTGGACAATCTCTACTCTTCTTAGAATGGAATCAAGCATGGAATTTAGGACAACATCTTGGAAGACTTCTCGTAACTGTTTCAAAAGTAGTCTAACCTGACTGACATTAATAACTCTGATTACAAATTCTTCTACGATCGTTGCGAGAACATTCGCGCGAAGAAACTGAAGAAGGCAGAAGAGGTGTTCATGTTACAATCGATATTGATCAGTGAATTGCACAAGCAGAGAGAGAACTACTACTCCTTCGAGAAGGAGTATCACACCATAGAGAAAGATATTTTTACCAATAATGGAGTGGATAGCTTCAAGAAACGATTTAGGAAGTATTTTGGATCCAACTTTCTAGAAATTGAGGAGTTATGCATGAGCATAATCGAGAGGCAGAAAAAGTCATTGGAGAAGATATGCAAAAGTATGGATGACAGTGAAGATAAAATGAAAAGATTGTTGGATTCCAAGCGAGAGAATATGAGCAACTTCGATAAGCGATCCAAGATGATTCTATAGTAGCACTTGCAGCTCAAGGCTAAGACTTATTCTGAGGGAGTCACTGACAGTTAAGACCTTCAGAAGTTCAAGAACAGTATCAGTCAGTCTTTCAATTAGCTGAAGAAAATATTCATTGAGTTATAAAAAAGTGAAACTGAAATCGATACCCTTTTCTTCAACAACTTGAAAAATCATTACGAGACCATCCTCAAGGAGGCAATCAATAAAAATTTGAGCAAACTCCTTGAGAAGGAGAAGAACAGGATGACCATCCTAAAAGAGATCAACATTGACTCGGAGGTTCTTCTGATCTTAAAGGAAGACAGCAGATACGAAATGCTCTTGAATGAGTGTCCCAAGCCAAATTTGTACACCACTTTCCAAACCAGAATCAAAAAGAAAGAGTATGAGGACACCAAAATTCTGCTGCAGAAGAAAGAGAATAGGCTCAAGAGCATGATCAGGTCCAAAGCAGGATGTTTTGGCATCAAATCAGAAGCCATCAAGATCAACATTCTTTCCTCTCATAAATGTAAACTCATCTCCTCCAATGTGAAGTACAAAGGCACTCTTAGTATTTCTTCCACTGGGCTCATCTTTGAAGAGTCATCATGGAACCCTTTTTATTAGAACTTACAGTTAATGATTCCCCAGACAGATATCGTTTCCTTCGAAATCAAGACAATCGAAGATAGAGAAGTAGTGGAATTGTGGACAGATTTCGGTAGTCTTAATTTCTATAACAAAGAGAATAAAGAGAATGAATCCATTGTAGAGAGCATGCAGAAGAACATCACCTTTAAACCCAGATAAATCAGTGAACGTGGCAACCGTAAAAATGATACCAGCTCTTTTGACAAAAACAACACTTCAAAAAGTCTAACGGTATACTATGAAAAGACTTTCACTGGAAGCTCTAACGAGCCATCGAAAGCCCTAATTGGGCCTAATGGTAGTGTGAGAGACGACAAGAACGAAAAAGCGCCTCCTCCTTCTTCTAAATCAAAAAACATCGACTCTAAAATAAAGTAATTTGTGAATAAGTGGAAATAGTCCCATTTTCTTTCATAAAATTTTACTCCCATGAAGGATTTGCAGATGAAGAGCAGTGAACGTCGTGACTATTCCTATAAGAGTGACCACACTAAATTTTATCTGAAAGAGCGTCGTCGCCACGAATATGAGGGCAGAGACATCATCTTAATTTACGAATGGAAAATCAGTTTCCCGGATTCACCAATGTTACACTCTTTTAAACATCAATAAAAAGTGAGGATTTAAAATATTGCCAAATCGATGAGGATTAAAATCGTAACGGCCCAATACGTCGAAGAATAGTTGTACATTCGAAACAAGTTCTATAAATAGATTTAGAGGATGAATACTAACCTTTAAGAATTTGCCACCAAAGTTTTCGAAAAGAATGCCGAGGTGGTGGTGGAAGAGGAGGCGGATTAAAATAAATCATTAGATGGCTGCAATATCGTTATTGACGATATCAACATGGAATAAAGAGAGTCGAAGATTGACAAGGCTGATTTGATGCGTGGTTCTAAAATATAAAAGCGGTCTAGTTCTGTGATGATAAATAACTCCAAAAGTACGATCCGGGTTGATTGATGTAATTCTATTTTCCTGTATGGTTGAGTTGATAAAATATCATAGCTCCATTTTATAACTTTTAAAGTTCAAAGTATTATACAATGAAGAAAGAAGGCAAAGGATTTAGCTTCATGGATGACAACCTCGCATTTAAGGGCGCATTTCATTACAGCAAATCGTACGAAGATAACTTTAGAAAAGTTTAAGATCCCAAGGATAAGTTATATGTGCGTTTCGAGAGATCTGTCGAGAGGAAAATGGCGCGAGCCCGCAAGAGGTTGGAAGGAAAGAATGAAGAGGTGGCTATCAACTTAGATAAACATGAGTATTAATACAAATAGTTTGGAGATGAGCCTCCGGTAGATTTTTCTCCAGTCTCCCTTCTTTTCTTGGCTCCAGTATTGCTCTGCGTTAACGTTTCAATGGCGCAAAGATAAAATATTCCCATTACGCAGTTCTTATTTGTTTCTTTTTTCATTTCATTTGTCTTCAACCTCATCTTTATTCTAAGGAGAAATAGACTCATGCCCTTTTTGCCACTACGTGAACAGGACAACAAACTCAAGATAGCATCAGCCATTTGTGTTGTGGCTCTATACTTCTGTATCAACTACGGATGGAGTGCCTCTGGAGGTATGATCTTTGCAATAATATGGTAGTCTCTAAATGGAAGGCAAGGATTTTTTTATCTTATAATATTCGGAGCAGTGGTTGGAGGATCAATAACAATGTAACTCTCCAATCCATAGGGATTTTTTATCAAGCTTATCCCCAGCATACTGTTGGGTATTGCTTAATCCTTGTTACAAACTTTAAAGGACAACTCTCCCTACGCAATTGCCAATCAGATGTCACTTTTTCTGATGATTGCAACTGCCTCTTTCTATACTATCATGGACATCGAATACATTACAGCCTGGCAGTATCTGGTATTACTGGTTTTGGGCTTTTCAGTGTATCTGAACTTGTTACTAATCATCAAACTCATGCAGACGGTCCGTGTATCGATGGTAATGGGAGTAATGAGTGGCATTATCATCATTTCTGCTACTACTTTTAACAGTATTAACGATTATGTCGCCTGCCTCACAATCATCCTCAGTATCCTCGTCCTTCTCAAGATAGAGTACCTGGATAAAAATTGATATTGTATACCTCCACTAATAATCTATTTTATTTACGTTTATTACAGATATTTAACATTGTCGATAATCATTTGAATTACACCATGTATCAACCCATTCCAGTGAATACCAGTCATCCAAGCACATCACGGGCTCGCCTGCAAGAGGTACCATTTGGCCATCCTATTTTGCTCTCGCAAGCATATCCAGGATTTCAAAACGGCTCTCAAATGCCGACGTTAAGCAGAGTTATGCCTGTAGGATCTCAGTCGATGGTATATCCAGCTCCAGGACAGCAATACTCTCCTTCCTTCATGCCTCCATGCTACCTCGTGCAGCCAATGCCCATTATGCGTCGCCATCCCCAACCAGATTTAAACATGAATTTCGACTACTAATCCGCTAATTTTCTCTGTTAGGCTAAAATAGTTCAAAACACAATCTACTGTGTGTTATGCAAAAGTGAATACAAAGCAGATGAGAAATAGGAGCACATTAAGAAGCACATTCGTAAATCAAATCTGAGTCCGATTAAAAAGGATGTATCTGACAAACTGAATGCTTACCGCAAAGACAACAGATAGACCAAGAAGGGATATATCATCAAACCCATCGTTGAGCCGGAAGAGTTTAATATTCAGTATGAGCCGACTGTTTACAATCTTGTGAAGGAAGTGCACTATTTAGATGAGTCGGATGTGGAGAAGTGCGAAAAGGGGATTGGTAATGAAGGCAATAGCTTCTCTTTTTATGACAATAACGTCACTCTGAACAATAATGCCATGAACTATATACCTAACAGATTGATATAAACTGAGCCCAATCCATTTGATACCAATCCGAGTCAACTTCCCCTCCATCCTTATCAAGGTGATGAAATGAATTCTCCTTCTAGAAAATCATAAAAAATGGTCAACAACTTAATGTCATAGATCAAAGAAGAACAGCAGCCTCTATTTCAATCATAAATGAAGAATAGTAAAAATAGTTCACCTGAGAAGAGCAAACCCTTGATTCAATCATAAATGAAAAATAGCAAATCTAATTCTCCTGATAAGAGTAATGCCTCAAGCAATAGCAAACAGGTCAGAGAAAGCTATGCAGCCAACAATCGACCTGAATAAATAAATAATTAATCAAGTATTTCTTCACCTGAACGAGCTAGTAGTGCCTTCAAGAAGAAGCCCGAAAGAATGAATAATTCGCTCGCCTATGTTGAAAATGAAAAGATTAATGGCTCAGTAAAAAAAGATCCTGCGGAAGCAGCCATAAACAGCATCAATCAATAGATTCCTTTCGTACAGCAGTCAAGAAATTCGTCAGGAGGACAGCCATCCAGTCAATCGAAAAATTCATCTAAGCAACCGCAGAGGCAATCGGAAGTTGCATCACCTCCTATGGCCCCTCCTCACGATACGACCTTCAACAGAGAGTCCTTTTCTAATGATTTCACTAAGTACGTACCTGAATAAATAAATAATCGAGGGCCAGTCGACTAGCTGTAGTCCTTCAGTGGGGTATGAATATTTTAACTCAGCCGATCGAAATCAAAGGTCCCTCTAACGAGCAATCTAAGAAATAATCTGAGAACATCGCGCAGCTTCTAAAATAATTTGGGGGTGACTCGCCCTCGAACAACGTATAAAGAAAGAGATTGCCAAATCGTGTGGAGTGGTGATGATTTTTATTGATAAATCGAAATATAATCACTTGTGTCTTCCGTCTGTGTTAAATCATATTATAGAATTTGGTGGATTAGCTCAACTTTGATGAGATAGAATTGGTTTCGTATGGAATATTAAATTCATAATTATTCTATTTATGGCTTTTGTGTTTCGCAGCGAGAAGAAAAGCACTTTCGAAGAGAATTCTGCAGAAAACGTTAGAGAGGAAGAACCTGTAGAGAAGGAAAGTCAACCGAGGGCACAACAAAGAGTGTGGAAGGGCATGCCTTACATACCATCTATTAATAAAAATATGGAGAATGGATTTTAAAATTGGAATCAAAGCTAGCTAGTCATTGAAGAAGAAGCATTGCCAATACATTTTGCTATGGATTACGCTTTTACTAAAAAATCAATGAAATTTAGTGATTGTTTGCCTCCCAAAACTCTCTTCCAGAAGTAGTAAAATTTGCAAAAATTCTTATCTGCAGTTGAGCTCAAACCGAAAAAACATGTTGAAAGCAATGGCAGAGCGTCTTAGCCTAATTCTTCGCTAAAAGCAAGATAAAATATAAATACTTAAAAATTAGCAATTCCTAAAGTATAGAATCGTTGCTATCCGAGCTAAGAGAAGATAGTGAACAAGAATTTAAAGAAGACGCTGGAGGAGTTGAAAATTAACATTAGAGGTTACCAATCAATTGACTTTAAAAAGATTGTGGTCACCACTGATAAATAAAATTGTTCTCAATTGGAGGGGGATAAAAGAGATCAGCAAAAAAACTGGAAATCTCTTAAAAGATTAAGCCCCATCCGATAATACGCTAAGTTAGTCAACTTCTCCAATGATTACTAGAAGGCGAGCCTCACTTTTGTCAAAAAAATAAGTCAGGAATAGGAAGCCACTGAAAAAGTCAAATTGTCCAAGAAAAAGATGATAATTAAGGCACCACCCACTAAAACGGAATCATACTAAGAATAGGAAGGATAATATGCAAATGAGGCCACTCCTGGCCCAGGCAGCTACTAATACAACCAATGCAAGAACCATAAGCAGTTCCGATCCAAAAAATAAAAGTTCCAGAAGATATTCATCAGCCCCTTGCAAAGATTTCAAGGCAATCAATTCAAATTCCAATAGGTGACGTATGTCAATGAGTCTGAAGATAAACCTTTGTCCCTCTCGACTCAACCCAAATCTACTTGCCAATCCTTTTTGTCAAAATCACCAAAGTTCATTAATCCTGTTGATTTGGAAATCCCTCCTCCTGGATATTATGATACCCGACAAAACCTCGAGCATGACCTCGTTAGAAAAATATTAAGAAGTTCAAATACAAATACTTTCATCAATCGATCACCTCGATTGGTTCAACCCAATAAAAATAAGGAGCAATAATTGCCTGGACCCGGATGCTATAACATCGACCGAAGTCCATAAAGGATGAGCGAATAAAAGGGAAAATGCAGTTTTTGTTTTAAATCTGAGTTGGAGAGAAATCTCGAATCCTGTCCCAATAAGTAACTAAAAAAGCCATAGAAAAACGACATCGACCTTTTCCAGACAACTAAAACATAGAAATCGAGTCTTATCCATGTGAAAGATAGCATTCTCGAGGATCTGTATGTCATTTAGCAGCCTCCATTTTTAACTGGGACTCAAAGATTTCCAGAAATACCCAATGAATCTCCTCGACGGGTAAATTACGATTCAAAGGAGGCTTCTCCTGTTATAAAATCTCCTTTAAAATAACCATTCAACTCTTCCTAAAAGCGTGACAAAATAAAGCCAGTGGGCTAAGGCGTGGGAATCGGTCTGTATAACATGGACATGAGGTGGACTAAAAAATCCTACAATGTTCTCTTTAACTGATATAAATTATGATTATTTATTCTATTTCTTTATAAATATTGCTGTTGTTGAAGAGAATGAGCCATAACATCAAGTGCGTGTTGGTATAACCCAATGAACGATCCGAAATTGTCTTCTCAACTGCGCATCATCGCGCTCTTACCCTTCGGGTACTGGTAGGCGGTGAGAAGCAGAAACTGTACTTTGATAGTGTTCTCTACAATACTCAATATCGCAATATTACCTTCTCCACCTTTGGAGAGTACCTTGGTGATCATTCGGACGCAAGTGGATTGGTTGTCATTCTCGACGTTCCATCCACTTTCTAAATGATGAAGGATATCATCACTAAGGCAGAAACCAGCAAAAGCGAGGTCCTCCTCGTCTTGCTTAAAATCAACAAAAAATACTTGAATATGGTTGAGAAGAAATTGAGTATCACTGCTGAACAACTTGAGTTTTCAGCCAACAAATTTGTGGGCATAAATGATAAGCTTAGAGAGCTTGTGGAGTCAAACTATGACTTAAATCGGGCTGGCTTCTATGCTTATGGCAGCTACTTAGACTATTTTAGAACTAATCTCCTTAAAAAGATCTTCATTACCGATCAGATAGAAGTGAACAAACTTGCAAGAAGCTTTGGATTTACGACCCCACCTAGAGTCAAGGAGGGCAGGTTTATGACAGAACTCGCCAGATCTGAAAAACAAAAGAGCCGACTCCAAGCAAGGAAAGAGAAGAAAGCAGCTTTAAAGCAATCAGCTGAAGTTGAAAAATCCCAATAGGCTCCAGTCGTATCTGCTGTCAAGCCATTGTCCAAAAAATCAAAAAAGATTCACAAGTTGGTTGCAAAATCAAAATGATAGGTTTACTACTTATGATGGGCATTATGTTTCCTAATTGAATAATATACCATCAATTGATTTAATTATTATTCAGAGGATATGGGATCATTTAGATCGCAACCTGACAACAAAAAACACACAGTAACCAAGGAAGGGCCCGGCTTTACCTATGCTGTTTCTTCTATGTGCGGTAAGCAGACTTTTATACAGGATGGCGACTCTACATGGAGGATGCTCATATTAACACGCCACTCTCCGATAAAAAATCTTTCATTTTTGGCGTATTTGATGGGCACGGTGGTAAATACAGCCATATTTAGGAGCCGAAGTCTCGACCTTCGTTGAACGACACTTCATTGAATAACTTGAAAACAACAAAAATTTTAAAAAGAAAGTTTATGAACTTGCGCTGAAGGAAACGTTTTTTAAAATGGACTAGTTGCTTTCAACCAACCAGGGCAAAAATTAAATTGTCACCATCCAGAAAGAGATGAGGGAAAAGGAAAATGGACCAAGCTATGAAGAGGAATCGCATGCGGGCTGCACGGCTAACGTTTGCCTCATTACGCCATAGTTCATTTATGTGGCTAATGCTGGAGATTCTCGCTCTGTCTGCTGCACTTCCAAAGGCTAAACGAAAGAGCTTAGCAAAGACCACAAACCTGATGATAAAATTGAATTAGACCGCATTCGTAAAGCAGGTGGATAGGTAAGTTTCGGAAGAGTGAACGGTAACTTAAATCTGAGCCGTGCTTTGGGTGATCTGTAGTACAAATAGAGCAAAAATTTGTTGCCTGAAGAACAGATGATAACTGCAAATCCGGACATCATAAAGATAAAGAACGAGAACATAGATTTTATTGTAATGGGGTGCGATGGAATATGGGAAGTCAAGTCTAACAGCGAAATGGTGGCTTGGGTAAAAACTAGGATGGAGGATAAAAAAATGGCGATTGGTAAGATTTTAGAGGAGTTGTTGGACGAACTAGTGGCGAAGGATAGCAGCAACTCCGAGTATGGCATGGATAATATGAGTTCCATTTTGATCAAGTTTGATAAATCAAAAAGGTGATGCAGCTTCACAGCTCATCCACTATTACCTAGATTAAAAGATTGAAGAATATATATTGAGAAATACATCATTGAGACTGGGGTGATTTACAGTAACCACTCGCACCAATTTTATGATGTAATCTCCAAGAGATGGATAATATGAAAGTATAATATGAGCAAGTGCGAGCATGGCGATAAAATCACCATTTTTTGTGCTACTGATTCTTGTGCGTGGAAGGAAGCTGCGGGTTGTCCGCTTTGCATTAAAAGGTATCACAATCACATTGGACCTACCATCTTCTTGAACGAGGAGGACATAACCGTCATCGTCAAAAAGTATAACGTCGAGCAAAGTATAAAACCGAAGTGTAGACTCCTTCAAGAGGCTATCTTTAACTATCTCAACCTTTTCAAGACCGAATTAACCAACTCAATCGATGCAGTGTGCAAAAATATTATCAACCAAATCGGTTATCCTTACCTGAGCAACACAAACACCCTTCCCGCCTATAAAAGACTAAAAAACAAATAATACCGCAAGCTCATGTCCAAATAATTTAAGCTTTTGTACGACCAATCTTTGAAAATTACTGAGAAGGATTTAATAAGGGAATAGTCCAAAAATTATATGAGTTAAACTAAGTTAGCTTTGGAAGTGTTGAATAATATGGAAGCAATCATCAAAAATTATTAAGCTGCAATCAAAAGTACTTGTCCTACCTTTGTGCATGATGTCTCGCCTATTAGCAAGATTAATTAAATTATTAAGAGCTTGTATGCAGAAACTCTTAAAGGAAATACAAAAGCCAAAGAGAATGAAAATAATAAACCGACTGAGGCCATCAAACCCCGTCTGTCTTCTTTAATATTAAACAAAGACACTACGACTGAAAACAAGAACGATAGTAAACCAGAAAAATAAAAAAATGACAAAAGTAACGATCTCAGTAACAATCGAACCACAAACACGCCTTTCACTCACATGAGAGATGTTTCACTTGACAAAAAGATGGGAAAGGGAGCTCCCTAAGGTGAAAAATAGAAGATACCGGAGAAGAATAGAGACAACGCACAATCGCAGCCAAAAGATAAAAACAAAAGTCAACGATAGATCGCACTGCCACCAAACAACACCATCAAGATATAAACTTTGAAACTGGAACTGAATAACAAATAGGCCGAAATTAACGAAAAAAAACGAATATTGATTGATATGATGAAGTCTAAGTAACCCAAAGTCACTTTTGACAAACAGTATCACTAAACTGGAATTAAAAAGGACATCGTAGCAAATCAAGTCAAATCTGTCAACCCGAAGTCAAAGAAGGATGCGGAAATTGACTGCTTATAGGAATAAAAATCTTGCAACGAGTGTATTGATTTCGATGAAGACATCAGTAAAATCGAATCCGCCGTTAAAAACTATGCGTTTACTAAACTTCCTCTCGAACAAACCTCAGTAATATTTAAAAAGTTTTAGGACCAGTAATAGGTTCAGAAAAAACTAATAGTTGTTCCGAAGGATGCTCAATCCAAACTATCAGAGATTGATTCTCCCATCTACAGAAAGAAGAATATACTCTCCAAGATTGAATAATCCAAACTTAAAGAGTACGGTATTGACAAAGAGGACAAATCAACGGACAGCAATATCGCAAATGCCTATTGGAGTAAACCTAACCAGCTTGTTAGAAAATAGGAGGTATTGGAACTCAAAGACAATGAATAGAAATCACTCGCTCTCTTGCTTAAATCACTTAACCTCAAAGCCGAAGAAGCTGTCGTTTATCTTGAATCCGCCTTTAAATATGCCGATAACAACCTCTCAGTAGCTGAATATCTTACTTATATCTATCTGTAACTCAATCGGCCCAAGGATTGCCTAATAGTTTGTAATACAATGCTCGAAAAGATAAGAAACAGTCGGTAGTCCGAATAACTATCAGTTATTTTAATGAATAACAAATGTGCCGCTTTCAACCTCATGGGCCGTTACTCCGAGTCCATTCGTATCCTCGAAGACTGTCTCAAATATAAAGAGAAGGACAGTCTGTATAAAAACTTAGGGGACGCCTATTTTTCATTGAGCATCTATGAAAAAGCAATCTACAATTACGAAAAGGCTTTAATTCTTAACTAAAACTATGATGAAGTGCACTACAACATGGCAGTCTGCCTCTACATCCAATAAAACTACCACAACGCCAAGTTATCCATCCGAAATGCCCTTTGTCATCAACCCAAAAACGACCACTACCTCTCCCTATCCACTAACATCTAGAATAAGCTTCTCCATTTCTGATGTTCCCCTTTTTTGTGTATTCTCTTCAATAACTATAATATTTATATTACTAATCAAGTCATGCATGATTCAATGAGAATCAAACTCGTGGTGGTTGGTGATGGAACTGTCGGCAAAACTTGTATCCTGGTTAGGTAATGTTTGCAATATACAGCTATGCTAAAAATTAATTTCCCACTCAATACAACCCCACTGTTTTTGATAATTTGACTACCACGATACGAGTCAATGAGAGACTCATCAATTTGGGATTGTGGGACACCGCCGGTCAAGAAGAGTACAGTACTCTTCGACAGCTGGCTTACTCTAATACTGACATATTTTTTATTGTGTTCTCCGTGGTGCAGCCGGACTCCTTTACCAATGCCCGCAAAAAGGTACTTTCTTTATAAATAAGTGGTTTCCTGAAATATCTCAATGCGTCCCCAATTCAACGATTATATTTTTGGGAAACAAAATAGATTTACGAGGAAGCAAAAACATGTCCGAGTCGATAACAAAGGAGAAGGCCAAAAATATAATAGAAAGCTAATGCCACTGCAGTTATTACTAATGTAGTGCGCTCACTCAACAAGGCTTGAAATAGGCCTTTTAGTCAGCAGCTAATAAGGTCATTATCCAAAAAATGGGAAAGTAACTCGACCAAATTCCTAAAAAACCAAAGAAGCCATAATCATCATGCAGCTTGATATGATAATTTCTATTAATAACCACGCATACGCTATTCAAACATCAAAAGATCAGCATTTTCTTAATACTGTAATCCAGCAATGCCTTCCGTATCTGCTGGTAGAGTTATTCGCAGCTCATAATAGAAAAAGCATGCATTTGCTTTAAGGTATCTTACTTAATCTTCGCTTTCTTTAGCTCAATACAATCGATTGTTTTTGATCCGTGCAGGTAGGATATAATAAACTAATTGGCCACCTCGTATTACTCTTCCTCGTTGATGTCCACCAGTATTTTACCGTTTAGTGTACCCACAGTACAGGAAATCAAAAGGTCTTTCATGCAGATTCCCGCGTTCACCAGACCAAGACTGATGCAGTTCATCACTGCACTTTTGGCGCTGCCTTCGTTTTGGATCACTGTCACGAGTATTTAAATTTGGTTTTTTTTGTAGAGGTCGGCCACTATTGCCCCCTAGAAACTTTTACGAATGTTTTCAGCGAATTAACTGAATTCTCTGTCTTGCTTGCTTTTTCGTTTTTAGAGTGAGCTGAACGGAGCAACTGTATACTCGATTCTTAAAAGGAAATCGCTATTACTCGGCCGCTGGAAAGGTCCATTGATTAGACATAGCACCTCAGTTAATCCTTGGCGATAGAGACAAGAGCCATCCGCATGGCTATCGACTCCTAACTCGATATGTGTTCTCCTGAGTTAATCGTGTTTGCGTCCATCGGAACGGTAATCGTTCAGATCATTGAAATCAACATTGATCATAGTAATTATACTGTAAAATATTGGATAAAGTATCACTATTAATGCAGCTACGAAAACCATTTACTGCGAAAAGATTTGTATTTCTTATATTTGTGCAGCTGCGAGAAACCCAATCCTGAAGCACTGCCACTGTATGACGATAGCTGCGTAATTAGAAAGACTGGATTTGTATTTTATTTGTCTGGCTTAGACAGAGATTGTGTATATTTTTACAGGTTGACTGATGATTTGCGACCTTTGAGTTTGTAGCTGAAATGTTTGTTATTAATTTCTTTGGCTTTTTGGATCAACTCGTGACTTTTGTTTCTTCTTATCTTTTTTATATGGTATTCTACCTGCTCACTTTGGCGATATTTTGACTGCATTATAGCTGAGTTAGCGCCACATTTTTGTTATTAAGGTTCATCATCGTTGATGTGCTGGTCATAGTCAATTGGTTACTTACTTAAATTTTTCACCATGAATTTTCCATTATTGGAGTTGATAGTGGTATTAAACTGGAGCGATTTTAGCGAGGATATACTGGAGAATGGTGTGGTTTTACTGTGGTTTTGATAGCGATTGACGATGGTGGGCAGAAGCGCCTTGGAGTAGTTCATGATTTCTGAATGTTATTCTTTTAATATGGAAGAAATTGGTATAGCTCAAACAGAAAGTCAAATAAAAATACTGATGCCCTTGGAATGTAGTGGTAAAACCGGAGAAACAAACCCATTCTGAGCAATCTATTAAATATAACTCATAGTATGGGTTTTACAAGTTCAGCAGTCTCAACAGCTTCTCTCCGTCTTTCATTAGTTTCGTAAGTGATATGGATCATCATATTATTGTGCTCTCATCAAATGATTTGTATTTTATTTCAATTTCTCAAGTTAAAGTTTATCAATAAATTAACATTTTCATCAAAGATATCTCAAACGTTTTTTCAATTTTATCAGTCCTTGGGTGTTACATAGTAAAATTGAAAAATATAATCAGTCGCTCTCATGTCCCGCATTCTCGTTGAGGTACGCGTCGTGCAATTTCTGCCTGAGTTCGTCATATGACTCTTCATCTACAAATAGATTAAAGTCCAAAGCCTAGAAGATATGCAGCTCGTAATTATGCAGCTGTGCGACGTTAACTCCTCCTGCGAACTAGAAGGTTTTGTTATCATAGTATCTGTCATCTTGAAATTTTGTGGCGAGGAGAAGACAAGTCAGTAATATCTTATGAACATTGGTAGAGTTGAGGCTAAAGTCTTCGTCAGTCATGTTATAACGGTCCAAGTATATTATTGCGATGATCAAACACTCCTTGGAAAACTGAGTGAACCTGTGAATGCGTCGGAGGAAGTCAGCGATGCTTATACTCGACGGCAGAGAAGAGTTGAAGATGGATTAGCATTAGACGCCTTACTGCTCGATTAGGTCTTACAGTAGCTGTGATGTTAACTTGATGAGGTTGTCCAACTCAGGGTCAGTTTATCCCTGATGGTGACTATCATTCTGTCCTATCATTATGATTATAACCCCCAAATTCAACTCTATCTCTAATTTTAAATTGATAAATCTGATTCAAGACCAGTATCCATCAATTTACAGGTTATTTAATCCAAATAATATCAATAATTGGAGCATACTCAACGCCACATATTTATAAGAACATCATGAAATCAATGAGAGATTCCCTTAGACTGAAGCAGAGCTATTTGCTACTACAGCTGACAGGAAAGAAACATCACTTCAACTAAAGTTTTCTTTAAGTCCTCCTACAGGGTTCCTTCCATTTGTTCCATCTTACTGAAACTTGATATTTTAAGTTGCTCATACTTTTTTTAGAACATTTTTCTCGATATTATGGTTTAGCCTGATTTTGGATTTACCTCGATAATCTGTATCTCACCTTCCTACGTAAAGATAGAATTACTCCCGAATTGATAATGTAACTGCAGCTGTCCTTCATTTTCTTCGATATGTCGTTGGCCTCACCAATCTTGATGGTCAATTCATAGTCACTTTAGTTTTTGGCATGAATTAGCGTTTGGTTCAGTTTTATTTCTTGCTACATTTGCCTTTCTATTCCCCGGATGCGACTACTACCCTTTAGACTGCTACTACTTGGCCGGACATCATACTTACTTTTCTTGTGATCTGTTGTTGTGGCTTTGATCCGACTTTGCTCACTCTGTTTGGCAATAAAGTTAGCGATACTTCCCTACTCTTTTCTCCAAGTCTCGACTCCCTTCATAACTACTTCCAAATTAATGAATTCTATATTTTCATTCTTCATTTCAGCTACTTCTTCAGGTCGTACTACAAATCCTATCTTGTCCAACAAACTCAAAAACTCGTCTATCTCCAAACATAGTCTATTCGTTTGCCAAAAACTTATTAGAGGGACCTCGTTCAGTTGCACAAAGCCATCCAATCTTCTAAGTATCTGAGCTTCCACTTCACTTGCTTATAACGGCAAAGACATTATCAGGTTATATCAGCTCTTGCAAATTGAAATAGAAAATGACTGTACAGGACCACGAGATAAGTAAATATAGGATTTAGGTAGTTTGATCAATCACTATCATCTGCAGGAGGAACATCGTAGTTACGTTTCTGTTCGAGTTTCCGAGGTTCGAACTTTGTCTTCTCCTCTGGTTTATCTTGAGGTTGTTCCTCCTCTTCTTCCTCGACCTTCTCTCCCCTTGCTATTTTCTCAGCCCTTTCCATCTGTTCTCGCGTGAGCGGGGTAAAAGTTTTCTCCTGATGGTGTTTATACTTCCGGTTCTTGCCTCGCTCGTCCTTGGGCATATATAATATTATGGCATTTATAAATTAAACTAACTATGAGCAAATCGCATCGACAGATCTCTCATTTGAAGGAAATACCTCAATAACCTTTTAGTACAGCTAACATCACCGCTCATGTTCGCAACAAGTCACTTTAAACACGAAATTTCGATCATCTCGTTGAACGCGGGCGAGAACTCTATCGGAGTAATCAGGCCACTTCGGCTATTTAATACTTAGAGCGAGGCTTATACTATGACCCTGACTGTGCTGAACTTAACTTTATGCTAGGAGTGTCCCATCTTAGTCTCAACCACTGTGCGGAAGCACTCAAGTACCTAGGAAAAGTGAGCAAAATAAATCCGAAATATGAACTGAATCTATCTCTTCTTATCTCAATTGCTCATAACAAAGTTGGCAATACTCAAGCAGCAGTGGCAGCTATTAACACTTGCGTTGCAGCTGCTCAAAGTCAATAATGTCTGTTCTATCGCGCTAAATTGCAGTACAAGGCGAAGAGATACTCGGATGCTATCACAGACATTGATTGCATCCTCGCTAAAAATAGTAAGCATGGTCCATCGTTTATGCTAAAGCTAAAATGTCTTGAGGCTGAAGAAAATTACTCATAAGCATTAAATATAGTTGAAGTAGGTCGCACTAATGTCGAGGAATTGGACAGACAACAAGAAATTCGGTTAGAAGAAGCTCGCATTTTAATGTATCTGGGTCAGATTGAGCAAGCACTCACTCGTCTTCAGTAAATAGAAAAGGACTTTATCATTATTGGTAATGAACTACACTTTTTACGAGGAAAACTGTTGCAGAAAGCTGGCAGACTTCAGGAGTCAGTTATTGTATACAACTAAATTCTCTCAAAGAATATCCACTCACGTGTGTATTGCTAAGCCATTGCCGAAGTATCAATTTGCTATATGAAATAGCGAGACTTCTACTAGGCCTTTACATACTTGAAGCGCACTCATCTTTTAAAGGTCAAGTCGAAGCCGACTGATAATCTCCTTAAATTAGCGGAGGGTGTTACATTTTTGATGAAGAAGAAGTATGCCTAAGCCATTCTTCTCATTGGGTCATGCGAGCTTGATTTCAAGTATTCACTTAAGGAACACACCTGTTTTCTGCAGAATCTAAGCTTTAATGCACTGGCATTTGCCAACTTCAGTCTAGGTAATCACTAATCTGCCCTGTAACTATACCGAAAGATTAGCAAAGAAGACTCATCAACTGACATGGTAGCTGCACAATACAACATTTCAATAAGTGAGGGGATAATGTATTATCGCAAAAATAACAGTTAATAGTCTCTCAGGTGCTTTTAGCAAGCTTTTTCGTATATCCCAAGACCAGAACCTTATTTTTACATTGCTGTGGTCTTAAATTAAAAGTATATGGACGACAATATTAACACTTAGGGGTTTATCAAGATATTGGAGATAGTTGAGAAGGGCTTACGAGCAGGCGAAAGTGCTCATATTTACTACTACCGTTCCATCATTTACCTATTTCTTGGCATGAACACTGAAGCTTTAGAAGATATTGACAGGGCAATATAAAAGTCCGAGGACAACGTCGCCAAATATTTCCATGCAAGAGGGGTTATCTTCATGCTTGACAAAAACTATGATCAAGCCATCATGGAATTCAGCACAGCCCTGTCCATTGATTAAAAGAGTGAGACATCCTCTATCGAAAAGGGTAAATGTGAACTGATGAGTGGAGATAGTGAATCAGCCTATTCCAGTATTGCAGGTATTACTGAATAGAAGTAATGGCGTACCTTTTTTAACCTCTACGAAAAGAATTACTCTTTCATTCTGGAGAATGAGGATGACTGTGAAAATGAGTCAATTCTACAGATCTGCAATTTCATGCGAGGTAGATTCTAGCAAGCAGGTCCTAGTGGAAAATTAATTATCGCAATTCTCTATTAAAATTATGCGGAAGTCATCAAACTCATAGAGGAAGCTGTGAGCCTTGGAGTTTCAGTTGGATGTTTGGAGATAAATGATCTTCTTATGCTCAAGGCATACTCGGAGTACCGCCTTTCTCTCTATGAATAAGCCATTCTCACACTGATTCGAGTCGAAAGAGCATTGAGGGAACTTAACAGCAAAGCTTAGACGTACTGCTAGGAGTAAGAAAGGAAACTTCTGCTCTGCAAAGTGAATATTATCCTCATTAACTACCGCCGAGATCATAACATGTAAGCATTATAACTAACTGACGAGCTGCTTGGGGAAGTCTGTGATGGTCCAATCTTAGATGAATTAACCAAACTAAAACAGTTTTTGGTTGATGGAACAGGAGAGTACGAGATGGGATTATCTTTTGACACATAAATGATCAGTGACTACTTTACTACTGAGTAGTTCCTCTCTTTAAAGTTCAAATTCCTGGTGCCTTTTCCTAACTATCGAGCTATGGAAGTCTAGTTTCCTCAATATGAATAACTACTCACCAACTTTAAAGTCAACGACATCTAAAATAAACCATAAGCTCCTTGGATCAAGCGAGGCCAATTCGGCATAATTTTTACTAATTAAATACAATAGTTTGATAACCTAAACCTGCGGACTGAGTAGAATGAGGCAGCAATAAGATCAAAAATGCCCTCGGGAGAGATATCTCGAGTGATTGAAACTAGATCGAAGCTGATGAATGATTTAAAGTTAAGCAACTCAGTGGTGGAGAAGTTGTAGCGGTTGGCTTATCGGAATAAGCAAGATATTTGATATTAGCAGTGCTCTATTTTATTTCTAAGGTTGAATTTGATAAAGCAATCTGATGATCATAGATATAACTCAATCCGTCTATAATATTTATTTCTTAGTTTTGATATTATAAATCAAATATCCATATAGCAGTTTGAAATTCAAATGTAGTCAAGAGGCACTATTAAGCTTATGGACGGTCTTTACCTTGGTGATCAGCACTCTGCTCGCGTATTATCTATCTTATTGAGGATTAGGACTTCATTTTGCTCAACCATGTTAACTCTATAGTCAATTGCACTGCCACATTTCTGCCCAATTACTATGAACACTACCAAATTAGATATAACAACATAGACTGGAACAGTTTTAGCCAAGATATCACAGCGGGAGAAGATGTTGCTTCCTTTATTGAAAGAGGGAGATAGCAGGGATAATCCATTATGATACACGGCTATGAATCTTTGGACGAATCTGCTGCCATTGCAGCCATCTATATCATGAACAGGTATATTTACTGATAAAGAAGGAAAGGTTCCGATGGTCTCTGTTCAAAACTTTGGAATATTTACACTTCAGGATGAATAACCTTACTTTTCAGCCTTAAACCTTTCAATTACTATAAAAGCATTAGGAATAGCTTCTAAATGAAGAGACTATTCTGACTTACAATTGGGAGAGGAGGCCTGATGATCCTCAAGAGCTTATTTTGCGCAATACTTTTCTCAATGCTACAGATAGATAGGTTTCTAAATTTTCGCCTGGCAAGATAAAGAAAAGTAAAAATAAAAAAAAGAGGGTGAGTTGGAATATTAACGTCCAAGAGATAGAAAATAATAAGCCTTATGTAATTGAGTCAAGTCGAAAGGATCCATAAAGATAATTTAAAGATCGAATACTGTAAAATGTACGCAGGATTATGAAGGAAAACAGTCTAAAAGGAATAAACAATTTATCAACCAATCAATCTAGTGGCAAATCTTTGAATAAATGCGAACACCCAACTGAGAGGACTCTCACTCTACAAAAACATAAGAGTAGCAGTTTGCTAGTAAGCATGGCATCTCTTTAACGAACTTAGACTTTGAAGGGAAAGCTTACTTCTACAATGTTAGAAGGTGAAAAGCTATTGAAGACTGTCAGGAAAGAAAGGATGAAGACCGAGGATGCCGAAATGTTGGCTATACCAAAGGATATTAATAATATAGAAAGCATGCCTACTGAAGAGGCTAAGTAGAATAGATAGATTTAACATTCTGGCAGTCTCAAACAAAAAATAAACTCTCGGGAAAGGTCTTTAAGTTCAAAGATACTAAAGACACAGCTGAATGAAAACACGTAAAATGTAGCTAAATCCTTCTTGAAGTTACACCACAAATGATGTCCTTCTGAATAGATTGATAAGTATGGATTTATCTTAGGCCTATATTTTAAAAATCACAATTATATCTCAAATCGTTTGGCCTACTCTTTCCTCTTGCTGCTTTTGGGCTTCTTCTTATATCATCTTAAGAATCTGTGAGTTCAGCTGGACGTATGCGATGTTTTCACTCTCCTCGCCCACCATTTATTTTGCAGTGGCCACGTCCTTTTGGATTTCTCTCCGATTTGCGTATTGTAGGTTGGTGATAGGAGTCAGGGCATACTTGGCTTTATGCAGCAATTGCGATAAGGGAGAAAATTAAAGGAGGGCATATATGCCATGCCCGTTAATATCGCAATTAATAACCCTCTTAATTACTGTCTCTTGTATCTTGTATTTTTCAGCTTATTTCTTAAATTACCTTCTTCTGGCTTGAATCGCCCTAGGATTTTGAGAAATTTCAAAATCCACACTCCTGGTGTTTTCTTCAATTTCCTAAGGCTCGTAGCTATCATCGAATCTGGACAGTGGCGGTAGCATTCCATCGTCAATCAGTTACTGTGACTGTTGTTCCATTCGTTCGAACTCCTGCAGCAACTGAGTGATTTTCTTATCGTTCTCAGTCAAGGCTTAATAATCTCGTTCCATCATCGACACGTTAACATTAATTTCCTTCAGGTGATTTTTTAGGTAATCAATGTTTAAAAATTATATGTCATCGTCATTTTCCTTGTCTTTTTTGTCGGGGTTGTCGTCGATATTTTCAGAGTAGTTGACTTTCTTACCAGATTTTCTCAGACTGTATAAGTGTCTAGGCTAGCTTTTACCTTTTGAAGATCTTCTGGTTTTTTTTTTACTACTTTCACGCTTAGGTTCGTATGCCTCTTCATCTTTTAACTCCTTTGCTAGTAACCGCTCAGATACCCTAATCTGGATCAACTCTTTCTGACTTTTTCTGCGATTAATGAGGGTGGCATAAGTATATTTGGACCCCAAATGCTAATTGTATTCCAAATAATCGATTTAAGCTTTGCGAGCTGATTTTTTTCCTTTGCTTTGACTTTGAGCGAAGATATTCTTCGATTTCGGTTGGTTGGTTTGTGATCCAATCAATTATTGTTTTTGTGATTTGGCAGTGGTTTCTCTTTTGCGAGTCGCTTTTCCCACCTTGGGACTTTAATGCTTACTTGCATCTTAGTTTATATTGACCAAGAGAACAGTTCTCTTTATTGGTCTTGAGTCAGGATCATCGATATCCATCTTGTGAGTTGTTTAAAATGCTCTCTTCTTTTATTTATTGCCGCTTCCGTCTTGAGCCTACACTGAAGCATTTCCCACTTAAGAGTAGCGGTAATGATCCTCACTCTATCTCTCTGTAAGCTGACTGACTGACGTAGCCGCATCCAGCGAATGCCCATTGATTCCTTGTTGAGTTTTCTTGTATCTAATAAAAGCTTCCTGGTTGATTGAAATTTTTGATGAGAGGGAAGCCATCATGTATTTTTTGAGCAGCTGCCTCAGTTATGGAGTTGGTTATTTGAGAATCATTGTGCTTACGTAGATAATTGCTAGTTCACCATCACTGAGAAAAGCTTAACCTATCTGGCTTCGCGGTCTGAGGAACATCGGATCAATGTGATCCTCAAAAGTGCTTAATGCTACTCTAAACTTAATCTAGTCATCCTCCTCCATTTCTAGTAGATCTTTGAGTGAGGATATAATTTTCTAGAGAGAAGGGCTGTCTTCCTAAGGTTCTTCAACCTCATGCGAAACCTATTACAACTTCTGTGATTATTGCTCATTTTATTAATCTTTGACTTCATTCTATTGCTCCGCTGGTTTGATATCATTGTTCTACGAGATGCCATAGATGTCGTTGTTTTTAACTAAGCTGTTTGTTACATTAGGACAATCAGTGACCTATACTATATATGAATGATTTTAGCAACTATGCTGGCTAATTTTATTGATTGGAGAATGCTGCTCATGAGAATTAGAAGGGAAGGGTGCGGGCACGCTGTCCTCATCATGCTCTTGTGGATCCTAATCATTGGGAATATAGATATTCTCCTTTTAATTTTGTTCTATCTCTTAGGGCTCTTTTTGCTTTTAGATAATCATACGTTCTTCGATAGTAAAACCAAAATTTAGCAAATTTGTTTATTGTCCTTAATCTTCCTCATCTTTATGACTGTCAAGTAAATTTTAATTTTAGCTCGATGAATGTGACGGCTAAACTTAATTATTTGCCTGCTTTTTTTATTTCTCCGACGATGCGTAAGGACTGTTCTGGAGACGAGAGGGATGACTTGCCTCATCATCGGCGTCATAATCTTTCTCATTTTGCTCTTCATTCGGATGCGAAGGCAATAACGGACAATTCGGTTTTTCATGGTTGTCTTCTTTTTAGGGATTAGTATCCTTCACTTCGAGCTCAGTTTGCAATTTTTCATTATCTCCATGCAAATCAATGACATCTCCCTACCGATCCCCCTGCAACCCGCCCACTTGTATGTTTGAATTGCCGGCGTCAGGACTATTATGTATTTCTTGCCTTTATTCTCCATTCACTTCTTGAGACGCCTTGGTTGATAGTCTACCTCTTTCTGATTCTTCATTTCTTTCCTGCTGGGAACTCATGATTTGGCACTAAAATGATTTAAATAAATATTTATTAAGACCCTATGAGAGCAAATACCATTGATAAGATTTACCTGTTTCTAAAAATAGCCCAAGTTGATACTCCAATTACTATTGCTCATTTAATTGGGTCTTTTTTATCTGGAATATATAGATGATAATATAGTCTATTTATGGGTGATACAGCAATCAACGGTTTCCCTTGGCGACTTTTTCGATCTATTCCTTCTTCTTGAGGGCGTATGAACTCTGAAGGTTACCTTTCTCCACGTTGATGATTTCATCAGCCAAGACTTCGGCGATGCTCTTTTGAGATCTGAAAGCGTGCTCGCGAACTCCTTGGGCAATCAAATAGATAGCCTGGTTTACTCTTCTCATTGGTGACACATCAACGGCTTGTTTCCTCACGACTCCTCCAGCTCCAATTCTGGTTGAATCCTCCCTGGGTCCAGCCTGAACAATGGCATTGACCAACACTTCAAGTGGATTCTTGCCAGTAAGCAAGTTGATAATTTCAAAAGCGTGTCTCACAATTCTGATGGCCTTGACTTTCTTACCAGTGTTGCGACCGTGAAATTGCAAGGAGCCGACCAATCGTTCAACGATGGGGCAGAGTGCTTTTCTAAACTTTTTGCTCTGATATCTTCCTGCAGTGTGTGGTACGAAAACCTGAGCTTTGGTGGACTTGGCAGCAATATAATCAATGAAGCATGGGTCTTCAATCTAAATTAGATGATAAGTCTACTTTGATATCGTCATAGGACCACTTGGAGAACAGTTTGGGTGCATTTTAAAATCCAGCCTTGGTGCTGACTTCCAGCTCGACTTTGGTGGTGGCGGTGGTGGCCATGGTTATATTAATATCTAATATTTATATTTAATTAATTAAAATGCAGCATGTGCATTGTTATTGATTTACTATATATTTACAAAATCATTGGCAACCACCAAACTAAGAAAACCGACGGTATTTATAACCAGGTATGAATATCTTTGTATTATCCTCCAGACCAGGCCGCTGGGCTTTGGAAAAAGTACGGCAGACTACATTTTTATATTTCGAACTCACAAATTTGTCAGCTTATTTCTCTTGAATATCGTCTAATTTTGGAGGAGGTACATGAAATTGAAGTAGCTAATCGACTACCTTTGGTAGTTTTTAGTTTAGATGAGAAGAATCGGGGGCAAGAATTGTTTCTGAGTCCATGCGAAAAATACTTGAATGTTGAGATTATGAAATTGCCGTGGTTTTTCATGTCTGTAGACTCGAGTTTGTATTATCCTGGACCTGGGAACGGTTGCTTGCGCTAAGTATCGGGCTACGTTTTTATTCTATCGCTGATTCTCCCTCCAATTTTGCAACGGATAGGGGCAATATTATACCGATTCGGACTGGGATTGTTTTTGGCTTGCTTAAACGATTGCCAGATAAATGATCCGAAAGATATTTTTGCCCTACTCTCTCCAAAGCTAGTGATATTCATAAGATCTTTCCTTTAAAAATCGCTGGCTAGGTGATAGGTTCCTGGCGGTGGAGAGGAGGTGATTATTTCTAAATTAGCTTTTGCTCCAAACCCAAAGGAAGTCGCCCTTTTATTGAAAGTGGACGGAAGTTTATAGATGGTTTAGGTCCTGCTTCAGTAGACTATTACAAATGCGTCGATTTGGAGAAACGTTTCTGTTTGGGAAAGCAGTGCGCCTATTTGGTCTTGGAGGTGTTGAGCTGGTGCATAATGTACGATTAATTGGCACTCATTCGGAATGTTCTTTTATCATTATATCAAATAAAATGAAACATTCTTTACAGAAATAATCATTTGTGATTGAACAACACTCAAATTGAAGATAGATAATGCAGGATGGATAAAATGAATTTTGTGATTACGACCAATCAATAGCAAAAGATGTTGACTATGATTTAGACACTATTTTATGAGAAATAAACTCTTAATCGTTCAGACTAAATCTTTTAATATTGGCTGTCAAATTATGATTTATAATTGAACTGATCTATTGCCAATTATTAAAATATAATGAAATGCGAATTGGACCAATCGTCTTCTTTCGAAGACATCAAAATACCATCAGCCCTTTCGGAAGATGACATATGGCAAGTCATTGATATCTACTTTAAGGAAAATGGACTTGTCAAACAGCAGATTGATTCCTACAATCGCTTCATTGAGGATCTCACAGAGGTTGTCCTCCAAGAGGGAAAGTTTAACGTCAGTATCTTGCCTCAATTCAAACTGGGAGAAGATGTCTAGGAGAGTGAGTTCTGGTAGTTTTCTTTTGTGAACCCCATCTTCAAATCGGCGCCTTCTCATCAAGGATCTGATAAAATGAATATAAAGGTGAATCCGATGGTGTGCCGCCTACGTGATCTCAACTATGAGTCCCAAATTCGGGGTGACATCCTTTACCGAAAATACAGACTAGATCCACTCACCAACAGCAAATAATTTTTGAAGGAGGGATTAATGAGGCAAATTAACATATGCAGTTTACCTGTTATGATAGGCTCAAAATGGTGCAATCTCCAATCTATGAATGTGGACTAGAGGGTTAATGCTGGAGAGTGCCCCTACGACCAGGGTGGATACTTTATCATAAAGGGATGTGAAAAAGTTATCGTTGCCCAAGAGAGAATGGCGTGGAACTATATCTTTGTCTTTAAAAGCAACGTGGAAAGCTAACCGTGGGGAGCGGAAATACGTTCAGTAGCTCAGTCTATTACAGCTCTTCCTACTGTATTCAAATTATTATTAAAATTCTAAAAGGGGTTTCCTCGAGTGCTTTGTCGCATTAAGGCAATCTCGCGTGACATGCCTTTGGGCTTAGTAATGAGAGCTCTTGGAATCACAACAGACCGGTAAATTTTTGAATGCGTTTGCGAAGTTAATCTTTAGAACATAACTACCGAACAACAAGACAATCTCAGAGGAGTCATTGAAATACTCAGATACTCTCTTGAGCAGGTTGCATTCATTAGTAAAGAGGATTGTCTGCACTGCATGGGTCGATTTATTCAGAATAATCGTTATAACTAGAGTGACGAGGCTTGTATTTTTCAGGTGCAAAAGATTCTAAGAGAGAAAGTTCTGCCCCATATAGGCACTGACTAAGGATCATCCAGGAAGAAGGCATACTTCCTTGGTTTTATGACTAAAAAACTGATTTCTGCCTTCTTGGGCAAAGTGCAATAGGATGACCGCGACCACTACGCGAAAAAGCGTTTGGATTTAACGGGCAATCTAATGCTTCAGATATTTACTGATCAGTTTAAAAACCACTACATCGACAATGCCCGCAAGATAATTCAGCGCAAACTCATGGATAGAACGAGGAGTATTGAAAGTAATATACATATAATCTTCGATTAAAGGGTCATTACTAATGTTATGAGGAACTCCTTTGCCACTGGCAATTGGGGCAGGAATATCAGAGGAGATGCTATCAAAACTGGAGTGTCGCAGATGCTCAAGAGAGATACTAGCTATTTTGCTACTCTTTCGCATTTGCGGAGAGTATCAATATCGGTTATGCCAGGAGCCAAACTTACCAAATTACGATTGCTGCATAACACTCACTTTGGTGTCATCTGCCCCTCCGAAACTCCCGAAGGTCAAAGGATAGGTATAGTTAAAAATTTTGCATTAATGGTTAAGATTAGTCAAGGTCTTACAGTTCCTGACATGGAATAACTAATTGAGAGGATAAAACGGTCCTAATTAATCAATATTTACGATATTCATCTCGATCTGAGTCTTTATCGGGGTAAAACTAAGGTGCTTATCAATGGCAACTGGATAGCCTATACTTCAAAGCCCCATAAACTCAAATAATGGCTTGTAGAAGACAGAAGAACAGGAACTATTTCGGAAGAAGTGTCAATAGTGCTGGATTTAACTCAGAATGAGATCAAACTATTCACAGATTCAGGTAGACCAATGCGTCCTTTGCTTATTGTAAAGAATAATCAGTTGGTATTCAAACCTTCGGATTTGGTGCAAGGTGTTACTTTTGAAAACTTGATGAGGAAGGGAGTGGCTGAGTATGTAGATATCGAAGAGGAATAAAGCGCCCTGATCGCGATGGATCCTTTAAATTTATTGGACGAAAACCTAAAGTATACGCATTGTGAGTTGCATCCGTCAATGATGTTTGGAGTGTGTGCATCCATGATCCCTTTTCCTAATCATAACCAAGCAACCAAAAACACATTACAGAGCGCTATGTCAAAACAAGCAATGGGAATTAGCTGCCTTAATTTTCAAAATCGAATGGAAACCATCAGCCATTGGATGTATTACCCACAGCGGCCACTAGTCACAACCAAACCAACTAAGTACATCACTATTAATGAATTGCCTGTAGGTTGCAATCCTATTGTGGCGATGGCTTGCTTCACGGGCTACAACCAAGAAGACAGTGTCATAATTAACCAATCCTCTATTGAGCGAGGCCTCTTTCGCAGTGTCTTTTACCGTACATACAAAACAGAATAAAATCTTGCCTTCAACAACAATTCCAAAACAAAGATATGTAAGCCAACTCACTAAACCACATAAATCAATGATGTGACTGTATAAAAATTGGATGAGGATGGAATTATTCCGCCAGGACTAATGATTGAAGGTGAGGAAGTGTTGGTCGGCAAAGTTTTAATGCTAGCTGAGAATCCTACCATGTATGAGGAGAAGAAAAAGCATAAAGAGAGTTGTCTATGGTCCAAAACGGAGAAGTGCATCATTGATAGAGTAATTGTGTCTTAAAATATCATGGGGAACAAGTTTGTGAAAGTGAAAACTAGAAATGTGAGGATACCTCAGATCGGGGATAAGTTTGCATCACGACATGGGCAGAAGGGTACATGTGGAATGACCTTTCGCCAGTAGGATCTTCCCTTTACAATTGATGGTATTGTGCCTGATTTGATTGTTAACCCCCACTGCATTCCTTCCCGAATGACTATAGGTCACATTATCTAGTGTTTAGTAGCAAAGCTAGCAGCTATAAGAGGAAAATTCAATGAAGATGCAACTCCATTCAGGCCTTTCAGTACCGAGTAGAAGGCATAAGCTTTACATATGACCGGATACCAAAGATACGGTAATGAATTCATGCTAAATCCATACTCTGGCAAATCATTTGAAAATCTGATCTTTATAGGACCCATCTACTATCAAAGATTAAGACATATGGTGGATGACAAGATGTATGCTAGATCAAGAGGGTTAATTGTAGCCCTAACTAGGCAGCCAACCCACGGCAGAGGAAGGTGCGGTGGTCTCAGATTTGGTGAAATGTAGCGGGATGCTATTTTATCGCACGGTCTATCTGAATTCCTCCGAGAACGCCTCTTCAAGGTCTCTGACATGTTCCGCATTCACATCTGCTCAAGATGTGGTCTATTTGCCCAAGTTAACCAATCAAAAAACATATTCTTCTGTAAACGCTGCTCTCGGGTAAATATCATTTGATGCAGTCTACAAAGATTGTCTTAGCTGAAATACCCTATGCCGCCAAATTACTCATACAGTAATTGATGGCCATGCACATTGTGCCGAAGTTGTTCTTCAGAAACGTAGGTACCTAAATTTGATTGTTATCACTTCATTGATTGTTATAAACGGTTAGTGATTGCAATATAATTAATAATAATGATGGAGATTGGATGCTTCATGTCTACAGTCATTGGAAACAATATGATTTAAAATTTATTGGAGCAGTTATGGCAAGGTGTTGCTGCTTAAAATGTAACGAGAATGGCTCCAAAATTAGCGAGAGAGGAAACTTTATGGACCATTGATACGCTTGTTAAACTGTCTTTTACGGAAAAATATCGCAACCAAAATTTGTTAGTTCTTGAGAAGGATCCTATTCCAGCAGCAATGGATACATTGGCTCCAGGGACGATGGATAGTGATGAGATAACAATCAAACATCCAATTCAATAGATAGCTAAAACTGATAAATCTGAGGATAGATCCAAACACCAAATTACAACAAGATCGAAAAAGACCATTCATTCAAATAAATTCACTGAAACTGCAAACTAAAAAAATTAAAACTCAAGCCAGTCGTTTTTGATTTCCTTGAGTCCGAGTGAAGAACTTCCGACCTAAAGCGAATAGAATCTCCGTAAATTAGAGAGTGACAGATTGACGAATGAAGTAAAAATGAAAAAGACTTTGTAGGAAAGAATGAAATAAGTAATAATGACTCTATGCAGCGACAGCAAACCGCTATTCAAAGTTAAAAATTTGTAAAAGACAAGAAGACTTTCACTTTTGATTATGAGGGGGCTTATTCAGGAGTGAACCCTTTGAAATTACCGAGCGAGGCCATCCGAAAGATGAAGTAATTCAATTTATACTCAGAGAACAGTTCAGTCAGCCATCAATCTTATATGAGAATAAAAGTGTGCCTGAATCCAAAACAATAAATAACGACAGAGTGAAGGGAAACTAAACCAAAAATAGCAAATTTAACACTTTATAAAAACCCATTTTTGGGGGCAAATCATTTTCAATTGCTTAGGCTTTGGATGACCCATCTAAAGTCGCAGAAGGAGTTAAAATTACATAAATTCGTGGAAATAATAATGCTGTTATTAGGGAGGGTAAAGCCAAGAAGCTATAAGGTATGATGGCTTACAGATTGAAATAGTTTCAGACCATTTCCAAAGATAATAATTTCAGATAATTTCCTAGATCCTCTGATAAAAAAATAAATACAGTGAATGTGAGTGTTGCTGAGCCTGAAAGTAAAGAAGATATTTCTGTCAAAGCTCCAAAAATATCGAGAGTAGCCTCAAGATCATAAAAAAAATCATAGAGCTAGAGTAAGATTTCAGAAAGAAGATTGCCTAAAGAAGCATTAGGGAGAGGTCTACCCTTTATCAGAACAAAAGGACTAAAATTCAATGACCTTGGATCGACAATGAAATCATTTTAATTAAATATAGGGAGTGACCACAAAAAGAAGAAACGTCACTCAAGTAAAATTCACATAAGCGACACTCTCCTCTACGAATAAAGTTTTTTGTGCTGATTATTTTTATAAATTTCCTATCTGAATTGATAAAATATTGACGTTGATTTCTTCAGTCTGAGTTTCAAGACGACAGGGATATTTTGGATTTTGATGGGGAAGCCGAAAATAAATAGAGAAGTCAGGAAAGCAGCGAACATAATATGGGTGATGCTGATTTTGCCATGATTTGCGAGTGCGGACAACGGTTTAACAAAACATCCGATTTAAATGAACACATCTTCGTATAGCACAACCCTTAAACCCCTTTCTCTTAGGTGTATCCCATCCAAGCCCCAATAAGCGTGGTGAAAAGACGGATATTTAAACCATCATATAGACGACCTGGATAAGATATAAAAAAACGAACAAAATCGTACTACAAGAGAAAAACAAGAGATGCGGGGTAAGACGGTGTAAAATAGTATTTTTGCCGAAGGATATACATGTGTGGAACTTGTGAGACATTATATGAGTACGCCTAAGAACTGAGGTTTCATGTGTTGACTGCTCACCAGGGCACACCACCCGATAATACCATATTTGGATTGTTTTGCAATCAATTGCTAAGATATTTCAAAATACCACAGGGCAAATCATGGGAGCTATGTAGGCGTAAGAGAGAAGAATACGAGAACTATGGTAAGAAACCGCTCAACCTCTTAAAAGGCAAATGACTTGCTGATTTATCTATAATTTACCCTTAAAGTAATTGCATGACTTCTTTATAATAAACTCCTTCCACTGTGAACTACTATTACAATAGTTTATTGTTTGCTATAAAGATTATAATGAGTCTGTTAGATCAGCTATTTTAGAACAGCTGCAGGAACCAACAATCAGCATTATCTCTTCTTCTGCAATCACCGGTTTCGATGCAATAACCCCTCAACTCTATAATACAAAAATACTCGCCTCAAAAAATAAAAATGTAATCTCCTGGCAAAGGATAGTCACTGACATTAAATAGAAACTGCAGATATGCATCAGTTGTATCCAGTGATTTATCTCACTCGCAAAGCAGGATTGATTTTTATGATAGTTACAAGGAAAAACTGAGTAAACTTAGCAAAGTGATGGATGCAATGACCAATAAAATTAGGAAGATAAAATACGAGTTTTTCATTAGATTGGAAAATATAGCAAAGGTGGAAGATGCATGTCCTTATCCTGCGAAAATCAATTACATATAATACAACAATACTTTGGCCAAAGAACAAGAAAAATAGATGCGAATTAATGATGGATTTTAAATCATTTCACGTATCTTTAAAGAAAAATAGAAGAAATTTGCTTTAGAGTTTGTGTAGCTAATGTCTTGCATCATCGAAGAGTAAAATAGAGTTGAGTATTTAATATAAACATTAAGAATATTCACACTGGGAAAAGAAAGATAACTGAAATATAACTTCATAACAACTCTCAAAGGAAATCATAAAGCAAAAACAATATTGACGCGAAAAAGGTAAAAAATGATTATCTTCCCATAGTTGAAATCGATAAAGCAAAGCCAATTGTTATAACAACCTTTCCCATATTCTTTTTCAGCCCAACAATCTAATGTCAAAGTAAACCCCATTTTTCCGCAACGACCATAAGTGTAAAACATTGATTATAGTAATTCTATTCCTATTTAGGCTATAATGCTTCCATTTTTCTTATCGACTTGGACCAGAGGGACGAACTGTTTAGAGAACATTAAATTAATGACTGTATGAACAGTGGACTCTCTATTAAAAAAGATAGATTTGGCACAGCTATAACTTCGTCATTCAATCAATTCTAGGATGGAGCCATCATAAGAACTCCAACTTGTAAGCTCGAGAAAAGGGCATCAAACGATACAATGTTTTCAGGTGTGACACCCTCCTAATCGTAGCGAGTGTCTCAATAAAAAGAGAGTGGGAGTCGTAAATCAGAAGTCAATTCCCATAATTTTGCGAAAACAAAAGCCAATTTTGTTTTCCATAACACACAGAACTGCTTGTTATAAAATCCTAAAACAAGATAATTTCTGGAATCATCACAAAATGAGTATCTTGTTTAAGAATAAGAAGAAGAGGGAGAGGGAGAGATAACAAATGTGCGGCGTTCATCCTCAAAAGATAGGGAAAGCATCAAAAAGTATTTTTGTCCAATGTCAATTGATCAAGAAATATAAATCACCAAAAGAGAGTTGAATGCTTTAATAACATATAGGAAATAGAAGGAGGAGAGGAGATATTCCACTCTTCAGGAAATATAAAAGAGTAAGGAGATAATCCAACAACTAGTTGCAGAGTTTAAAGAAGGCAGAGAGGCGAAGGAAAAACAAAAGATTAAACTCATGCTTAAGAAACGAGACAGAAACAATCAAAGCGCCTCCAACAGAGAAAAAATACCAAAAACAGCAGTAAAAAGATCAAATTCATAATTAGGGGGGCTGTCTGCTCGTAAAAATTATAACTCTTTGCAAAAGCCAAACAACACAATCAGTATGCCTAAGTCTATCAAAACTAGAAGATAAAGGGCTAGCGATTGCTAAATTGTTAAGAACAGTATGCCCAATGATGAAGACTATGTGCCGTATTCTCAAAGAGACATCGATATTTACTCTCAGTATATGAAAGCTAAAAAAGTAATGCATTCATCCCCTGCTTCCAATGGCAAGAAAATCAACATTTACGCATTTAATAAAGGGAATGAATGGGAGAGAATGCAGATGTCCAATAAAAAAGACAATATCCAAAATATCCTTCTAAGTATCAGCAAATTTCCACCCTGCACTGAGAGGAGAATAGATTTGAAGATAGATTTAATCAAGTAAAATCGTAGCAACAACCAACAGACGACAGAAAAGCTGAAAAAAGGAGTGAATAGTCAACATCCTCCATCCAAAATAAAAATAAATAAGAAGTGATTTTGACTGTTTTAAAAAGAACTTAGTTGATGCTAATCTTATTAAATACCATCATGTTTATTAGACTCATCAATCAATGTATTATACATTTAGGTAGTACATTTAGTTTATAATATATTTAATTTGCTAGGTATGTCCAGGGATAATAACTGGCTGTCATCTCCTTCAAATATCCTCATTCAAGAACACATTGGCATTATTCAGGTTAACGCCCTCTCTGGAAGTGCCTCTTTGGACCAAAAACCAAAAACATAAATTCCATAAAATAATGGCATTGCCTAGTATCGATAAATCAAAAAATAGTAGAAGCGGATGGTGCTGAGAGAGAGAAAAATAAAATAAAAAGTGAGGCCAAGGACTTAATTTCGACATCAACATTAGTTGGAAAAAAGAAAGAAATAAAAGAAAATTGAAGAGCCAATGCAGAAATGCTTTTCAAAACCAGACAAACAAAAATCATAAAATATTACAGAATACGTTTAGAAAAAACATATCATTGAGCAACCCATCGTTTCAGCTTAGCCAAAAATAGAACCAGAACCCTAGCCGCAACCAAAAACACAACCAGAAGTTCAACTGACAGAAGAGTTCAAACCGAAGAATAGCCTTATTATTGTATTTAAGGCCCTGGCATAACTCAAAAAATCGGCTCGAGTCAACATGTACAGTTTTTCGCAGGAGTTAGTCCGCACAAAAATCAGTTCTCAATTAGTATCAGACGCAACATTGATTTAAAGTCTAAACGAGTTAGACGAAAATGGTAAAATCCACTACGATCGTGAGTGTCAGAAAATCTACATCTGATACTTGCAAACTAATTTTTAACCTTCCGAATACGACATTAACTGCTTTATTTTATTGCTCAATAGCAACTACCCTTTTCACGAAATAAAACTATAATTAAAGTTTATGTGAGTTTATGTTTGAGTTAGAATGAGATATTTGTATAAAAGCAGGTAATTAGTGAGATTTGAAGTCAATCATCGGATGCTGGGCTGTTTGCATGTTTTTTCAATTGTTTCGGCTTTAGGGCCAGGAAGGAGAGAACTGAGTTCTTGTTACGGGCTCTAGAGTCATTGCGGCAGGAGGCCCATTCTTTCAACGGCAATCTATTTTCAGGATTAGAGTCAAGATAAAGGCGGATATGAAGGGTACTGGGGAGTTTGAGAGGTCTAAGTCCAGTATTGCATACTTGTTGCGAGGTGGACTGGGCGGGGCGTGGTCGTAGAGATATTCTAGCTCCGTCATGCTCCCCAAATAGCTAATAAATATAATCTTATTTAAAGGATCAGTACATAATTACTGATTTATAGAGTCACCACTCCTGTCTCTTATAAATATGAAGCTCTCATATCTAAATATACCTTCTGAGTGCGAGCAGTACAGATAAAATAGGATCATTTATTTGTCAGAATTTGTTGGAGTTTGAGTAATAACTCAGCAGGGTCCTCCTTCTTGTTTTGACTTATCAGATACCTTTGAATAAATTTGTTTTTCGAATCAATCTACTCCTCCGAATCATGCACTCTTCCTTCTAACAATTGTATCTTTCGCCTAAGAGATTATAACTCTGCCTTTTGCATAATGTCGCTGCCTTCTTTTGCTTCTTTTAAATTCTTCATGTTTGAACTGTTTGTTTTTACCATAATCTGAACCTGCTGCTCCAGCCGACGCACCTTTTCCCTTAATTCTTAACTTTCACTCTGAATCTTGTATACCTCCTCAGCTTTGGCAAAAAGCTCATTTCTCAGTTTGTTAGTTTCTTCGCTTTGAGACTTTACTAGTTCCTCGAATGATCTTTCTGCTTGTGCATCTTCGCTTGTTCCTCGCTCTCCATAAAGCTAGCTCCTAGCTTGTGAGACCAAACGATTCTCCTTTTGGTTTCTTTCTATATACTGAACTTGCTGCTTCAACTGTTAAATCACCTTCTCCCTCTCACAAATATTTACCTCCAATTGTTGAATTTGTTGACTGTTGGAGTTTAACATGCTCATGTACTCCTCTTTATGACTGTTGAGATCACTCACCAATCTGCAGTTCTCAGTCAATTTACTTTATAGCAGGGACTATAATTAATTAATCTTTTTGAGTTAACGTTGTAATAAATCGTTTTATTGCTGCTTGATCGTTATTTACCTGCCTTTAATCAATAATTAAGCCTATAGCTACTTCACTCTTTTCTCAGGTAGCATAATCTGTTCATTATTTTATCTAAACTTTATCGACATCTCTTGTAGTTGATAGTTTAAAATCTGCTTCATTTCTTGAATTTTATCGTCAGCCATCTTGTTATTCCTTTCTTTTTGTTGCTCCATGAATCTGCACTCTTGCTCCAAGTGCCTCACTCTCCCCTGCAGCTGCTCTATTCCTTCAGCCATTTATTTTGTTGTGTAGCTCAATTCACTGTTTCGCCTTACCTGTTCGCGATAATTCTACGTCATAAGCTTATAGCGCTCCTCCATCTCTCTCATTATTTTCTAATTATTATCTATCACTTTACTGTTTTCTCTCTCATTAACTCTCGCCATCTCATGAGCACCCTCCACCTACTTCTGCAGCTGATAATTTCGCACTTTGAGCAGTTCAATATCACTTTGCAATTGAAATTGAACTTATATTAATTTGGTGTTTTTTTGCTGGAGCAACTATCTATCGTTTTCCATCTTACGATAGAGAATGGTTGTCTCTTACCTATCGCTTTTAAGTTTAAGTCGACGATCATGTTTAGATTATATTTACTACTGAGATTATTAAGTTTGCATTTGATTTACTTATTTTGTTTATAAAATCGATTTGGAAATGATATCTTTAGACTATTGTGCAGGTAATTCTACTTCTCGACTGAGTCGACTGTTTTATTTCATCTTAAAAGAGTTACGATTTTAGTGGCTAACAACTGTCACCTCAATTGGCTTGTTTCTTAGTTTGCTTGGAAGCAACAGTGTTTGGCTTATGTTACTAGCTTATCCACTTTAAACAAGGGCCTAGATTGGTAACTACGTAGATTTTTCCTGTTCGGTTAGTTGTGGTTCTGACTATTATGGCTTTTTCTTAGTTGTTTGCCTTTATCTTTATTTGAAGATGTTTCTTTCCGATGGCTACGAGTTAAGCATCTTTTTTTCCCGTTTTCTCTGAAATTTGAGGGCATTACTGGCAAAAGATTCTTTTTTTTCATTCGATTATTGCTCTACATATTTGTTGTCCTGGTCATCTTTGTTGATTTTTACTTTATCAATCTATGCTTTTTCCGATTGTTAAGCCAGTTTTGGATTCTGTTCAACTTGGAATTTTAGCTTTTAGTTTGGGCTTTTGCTGATTAACTGGTGATTCACCTGACTATTGATCTTTTCTCGTCCGAGACTGCCGTACTCCGTAAGTTTGTTATTTTTAAGGTCATTGCCACTGTGTTTTTGATCATTTGGGCTCACGTACTTACGTTGGAAAATGCGATTATTTTCTGGGTTACCACTTTTGAAGTTTCTATAACTCATTGAGCACAACTTTAATATGAGCTAATAATTTCTCAGAAACAATTCAGATAATGATAGTAAAATATCAATAAATGCTTTATATTACTCATCCAATCATTCTCTTTTCTCTTGACCCTTTTAGCATTACCCCTACTTCAATTCTTTCTAAAATTGAATCATAAAGTTAGTTTCACTAGACTCATTTGCGTCTCGGCATAATTCTTCCACATTTAAGAAACTATATTCAAGCTTTACTTCGATAGTCAGCATCACCCCTCCAGCTTTTGCAATTGACGAATAACTCAGTTTATCTTAGACCTCACAATTAATCATTATCTTCTTCACTCTTCTCCATAAGCCGTTTCTGCTGACAGTCACCCCATCTCCATCAATCACAACCCAATTTCCATTGATGTATTGCAAAGTTGCGTGCTTTCTGCTTACAACTCCCTCTGAAATGACAATTTAGCACCCATTTGATCTTCCAATATGCACTTTCGATTCTTAATTCCTCAGGATAAACCATTGATTTTTATATGAGATAATCCAAAAAGAACAAGCGTGTAATTTTATGTCTCTTTTGAGTTCAATATACCCCTTCTATCGTAACTCCTCGATGCGTTCATTCATTAGCAAGGTACTTTCGTATTTTTACTCATGATGAAACAAAAGCGATCTGCTATCGCCAAACACTATCTCCATCCCTATGTTATTCCATTTATACCTGCGTTGATGTTTGCTAACTCTATCTTTTCAAAAAGACCCATCTTACTGTGCATGTCCTTCAATAATATTGATTTGGAAGCCCTTGCAAATTACCAGATTTGAAAAAAGAGATTATCAGGCAAACTCCATTTTTACTCGAATTTGCGGAAATAAGTAGGAAAAGTAAGGGTGTTGTGGGGGGAAAAAGCTGGAGACATGATGAAGCAAGCATGTAATCGGCTGATGGATTCACTGAAGTCTGCTAGGTTAATGATTGGGTTCATCTAATTCTATTTCTCACAAAGTTCCTCCCCTCGGCCAATCCATATTCTCTAAACTGGCAGTGAAAACTATTTTTCGTCATAATTGACCACGTCCTGAAGAGTATTGGGCCCTTTAATTTTAATTTTAATCATCCATTCTAAACTACGAAATCCAAATCACAAATATCAATGATAAATCATTAGTTCAACCATCAAATATGAATGAACAATATGATAAAGAACTTACAACTATCACTCAATCCTTAAAATAACTTGGAACTGGTAGACCGGACTTGATCTTGCAGCCTGCACAATGTAGCAAAGCTACTGCAGGATAAATAGTACCCTGAGTGAGTTTAGTATCTTTATAGGCAACTCCCATATACTCACCATTTAACGAAAAACCGAGGACACCTGTTTTCATGTTCAGGCATACTCCCAACACACCTTCCTTTTTGAATTTTTTGCCATAAGATGGACCTGACGCATTGGAATTGTGTCGCAATTGTCCAAGACCTAGATTAATAAAAATATACCATAGTAGGCAAAACCGAAGGGGTGATCACAAAAAGCACTGTTATAGTCAAAATCTTTATTGGTCACCACACCAATTTTAAGTTAGTTCTAAGTTCGATTATCAGCTAAGATCTACCAGTAGTGGGTTCCAGAGGTAAAACCGCCCACTGTCAAAGCAGTACGAAATAGATAAGACTGTTCTTTGAGGAAACATTGAGCGCCTTCCTCACTGAGAATCACTCCTCCTCCAATTTTTTTGTCGTCCCAGAGTAATCTTTATCCTGTTCCGAAATGAGGCGAAGGTGGTGTACGTGGCCTTTTGTTGATAAAGCCACCCAATATGTTATAAAGGGCTTTCTTATCGCCAAAGCTCTCAACCAAACTGAGCAATGTTAAGCATAACTCAGAACAGCAAGGCTTGCCAGCTTTTATTCCCTAAACTTTAGCTTTCTCGCAGACATCATAGTTCCAACACTTAGAAATCATGCATTTCTACTCATGCTTGACAAGATCACTGAGCTTGATAATTTGCTTGCACTTGGGGTTTATGCACTTGATGTCCAGACTAGCGTAAAGGCGTTGTAGGGCTCGACTGAATATTGGTGTGATGTTATTGGAAGTGCATCGATTAGGACACTTTGTTTCAGAGTTTTTTAGTGCCCAATTGGTGATGCAAACTTTACAAAAGAGTTTGCCGCAGCCATGACACTCGAAAGGTTCCATAACAACATTTAAGCAAATGATGCATACGAAGGGTTAGTGGGAATTGCCAACGAAGCGATCTACCTCATAGCCGGTGTGGATCATTTTTGTTGTCTTTATATTATAACATTCATCAAATGGTAACTCGATTTGCAAATTATCATCTGATCAATTCTGTTAGATTATCCTTTCATCACTGAATTCATTTACAAAAGGGAAGGGAATTTAGCTGTTGCTATTGAGTGCTGTCTGGTCGTGTCAAGATCTTTCGAACAGCAAGGAATTTTTGTGTAAATCAACAGAAGTGGAAAATATTGTATCCTTCAACATTTGATTTTGACTTTATTTTTATTTTTCCGCCTTGAATTTGAATGGATGATTATCAAGGTAGGCACAATCATTATAATTAATCTATTAATATCTATGAACAAGCAACTACTTCTAATTGCTGTCATATTTACTATAGCTACAGCCCTTCTACCCTCTCCTGAAGAGTGGCTCGAAAGGGGTTTTGACGTGAGGGATGGTATTCTCAAGGACTTTACTGGCTATAATTTGCAGGTCGAAACAAAGTGCAATGTACTCAATCTTACCAGGGCTCCCTACAACTATAATGGAACCGCTTTGTCTGGTTATCTCAAGGTCGGCAAGGGCAACTCTGCCCTCGCATTCATATTTTACGGAAAGGAGGGCGTGGAGAGAAGCAAAATCAACACAATTCCCACCATCATTTGGCTTAATGGAGGTCCAGGTTCTTCTAGTCAGTTAGGTAATCTGATGGAGCTTGGCCCCTTCTGGATAACGTAAAGCTAGACTCGCCCCTATGAGATTATTAGAAATAAATATGCTTGGACCCAAAACTACAATATCCTCTTTATGGATCAGCCTGTTGGAACTGGTCTTAGTTACGCAGACCCCGCATATCCAAAAGCTTACCCTAAAAACATGGACGAGGTGGCTACTGATTTCTACAACGGTCTTAAGTAGCTTTACAATAACCCGAATGGTTGTTTCCAGCTGCTTAACATTCGAGGCGAACATCCTCTCTTTGTGATTGGTGAGAGTTATGCTGGCAAATACGTACCGGCAATAGGCGAGCGTATCCTCAAGTAAGCTAAATAAAATAATGGATTTCTAACAGGACTGAAGGGTGTATCAATAGGCGATGGATTTACTCATCCCTTCATGACATTGTCCATGATGGGCGAGTATGCGTATAACTTTGGATTAATTGATTATCAATAACGGGCTAAGATCTAACAGGTGATCCTAAACGCTACATATCAAGAACTCAATCGAAGATGGGCTGATCTTTACGATTCTTTCTACAAAGTGCTAGGCACTATAAATAATGGAACAGGTGGAGTTAATGTCTATGATATTACCAAATACAAAGCTTATCCCACAAAACTACTTGATTAATATTTCAGTAGCCAGGAGATCACTGCAATGTATGGTCTTGATCCAGCTATCAAATACAACAGTCAAAGTGGAAACGTGGCTGAGGCTCTGCATGAGGACTTTATGCAGAACTGTGTTAGATTGGTGGAGAGTATCCTTATCAACTATAACATTCCTGTCCTCATATACACTGGTCAAAATGATCTAATTGTATAGACACCTGGCACATTAAGATGGGTATAAAGAATGCATTATAAAGATGGTACTCAGTTCAGGTAAGTATGTAATTATACAGAGATACCCTTATGACGGCTTGGAAGTTAAATAACAAGGTGGTGGGCTATAAGAAGAAGGTAGGAAATCTTGAGCTAAGGACTGTCAACAATGCAGGTCATATGATCCCGATGGATCAAGGAGAAGTAGCCCTTAGTATGGTCAACGACTTTGTTAGCGGAGCCCTTTCAACCGCAGGAGTAACTCTTGGTACAGATTGATCCTTACCGTTCAATTACATACATTTCAGACATAATATGATAAATTTATCGTAAAATAAAGGATGGAAGGGTATATCAGGGGTTTGTCACTCGCAATTTAAGTTTGCAATCCTTTCGCAGCCAATCCGCAACGTTTTACCATCGCTGGCTGCGTTTTATCACAAGTACAACTTTTCCCTCTCCCTCAACTTCAAATTTAATGATACTACTGCCATTTAATTTACAGTATTTGGACAACCCTTCCATAAACTTCGAATCCCACCCCTTCACTATCTTGATTTCTACAGGTTGGTCTTTTGTCGGTTCTACTTTCTTATTTACCTCCCCTTTCGCTTCTTTTTTTTCTGCAACTTTCTCAGGTTCTGGTTTTGATTGAATTCCCTCGTTCTTTATATCTATGATATCCTCTTTGGTAAATAATGTCGATTGTGATTATTCCACATTGTCGATAGCTCCCTTTTCCATTTTAGTATCTGGGAATTTGCAATTGATGTGAGAATATTTAACACTATCATGTTGATCCCATTGCATTTTATTCGGAATAAGGGGCACCATAGGGATAGTTTGCTCACTTTTGGGAAGTATCCTATCCTCCATCCCGAATAATCTTGATGAGTTACCCTTCATTTGCGTATTGTTGAATGGCAATTCAGCCATCTCCCGCTTCATCGTTTCCCTTCTTCCGAAATTTACTTCTTCTTTCTTGCAGCGGTTGACTGTCATAGGGTCGTTCTCTCCACTTGTTTTCGGTCTATTATCTATTAACTTCTGTTTTTATGTGGGTGGGTAGAAAATGGAGGACTGTAAGTCCATTTCTTTTCGATTGCGGTGGTAGTCCTCCTCAAATACGACATCCTCGTTAACCTTTGTACTATCCACCGGTTTGTGAGTAATCACATGTGAGATATTGTTCAATTTGGAACTGTATTTCTCGTAGTTGTCTTCAGTCCTTTGTCGGAAGGCGGCATGCGGATCAACATAGCTGTTGTTCTCAATTCTCGGCGCAAAGCCCACCCCTGCAGTTCCAAAAATATCGTTGTCCTTGCGTTTAAACATTCAAATGCAACAGTTATGACAAGTAATGGCTTTATATATACGACTTAATATCACTGCTCATTGGACAGGTGAAAATTTAAGTAATTCTCGCGATATCTTAAGCACCTTCTATAGAATGGGGCGAGTCCATGGCAAACGGCGCACCATCTCCACGCTACTTTGCTTCCCACTCTCCTTGCTGTTTGTCAGGAGGCAGGCGAGGTATTTCAGTTTCTTAACATTGTCATCAATCATGATTTATTCAAATTGTTCAAGGAATAGGAGATAGTCCTGACTGAAGTCTCCCTAACTGAATACCTGTGCTAAAAATTTACTGTTCATAGATTTTTCCTCCGAGATCTTCCTAAGGAATCTGCTCTTGCCTTTTGAGAAGGACAAACGATCTTTTTGCTATCTGAGAAGGTGTTCGTTTTTAGGTAGTTCTAGAACAAATTTAAAAGCTTTCCGCATGCAGTACTTGATCAGCTCTTACTTCGTCTTCTTGAGCTTCCCAAACTTCTCAACTAGTGTGCGCACGATGGAATATCCCCTCAACTATGGAAATTAAGCTGAAACTGCAGTATTAGTTTGCAATATGTTGGAAGTTGCATGTTCTACTAGAAAAGCAATGACTGGTCTGAATAAAGACTATAGTACTCTAGTTCGTTTGCATTTATAGATTCTATGCAAGGATGCTATTCTTCTAGAGGCTCATCTTATTGGCAGGGTTTTTATAATTGGAAGAGAGATTCTTCAAAACTGAGGTCAGTTTTGTTGCCTAGAAACTCTTCAAGATGGTTAGTGTCATCGGCAGAGGGGAGTTCGTTTGAAGAAGGAGTGGTAGAAACGCCGTGCATTAACTCTACAAGATTTTCATTATGTTCAGGCTCAACGCAGGGTTGTGGGGAGAAGAGAAGAGAGTCTTGATAGAAGAGACTGTCGCCAATTTAAACCTGCGGGAGCAGGTAGCGTCCAGCAAGATGTGAGTCTTAAAAAAAGTCCTGCCTGACGAGGTCAGTTGCATCAAAGAGGTCCATGCGAGATATGAATATAATTAATTTATGCAAGATATATTTCAAATATCAGCGCGCCCTAAAATATCACCACTACCTCACTAAAAACCAAACCCTTCCTTCATTTTTATAGAAGACCAAACTACTGGAATATTATGGAGATTAATTTCTCTTTTCTAGGTTTAATCTTATCAATTGAGAGATGAATTGTTGCAATTAGTATGCAGTACAATCATTTTACCTTCTTTGCCTCCTCCACTCCCTCCTCTATCAGATAATTTTACACCTCGTCCCCAAATTTACGGAGCTAATCAACAAATTAGACACTGTTCACATGTTTACCAGGAGATAGTTTTTTAGGCTGGCTTTAGTGGTACTTCCAACCGATAAATTTACCCAAAGAAAGAGTTGATTTAACTCTTCCTTCTACAGTCTAGAACTGTGTCGAGTAAAGAGCGGCTGCAGCTAAAAGTAAATCCTTGAAAACGCCCTTTCGTCTACCTCGCAGATATCCACTCTCACCTATCTCCTGCAGCAAAACAAGTAGATCAACAAATGATTAAAATTAGAGTACTTCCTCATGGGCCAGGATTGTCACGAGCTTAAACTTAACGGCTGTCATAAATGATCCAATGTCGCCCAATCCTGAGAAATGCATTACTTTGGGGCTCATTCCTCCATGCCGTTCGTTCTCAGCTAGGAGATAGGCCCAATTCAGTTCAGAAAGAGTGCCTTCCCCGAGAGTACATCCCACTATGGCTCCATCAGGTTGCAAAGTGCGTATATATTTGCCCAAAAGGTCTTATTAAGAATTGCAATGGTGCATTTCCAGGGACGTGAGCAGTAAATCGTATTTGTCTTATTCTGGCAGCCAAATATCAGAGTTCTCCACATATCTCATTTCCCTAATCGGATAAAGAGGATTCTGCAATAAGGCTTCACTGTTTTCGTTACGCATATAGTCCACGAGAGTGATGTTCGTATCATTCGCAGTTAGGTTGAATTTAGCATTATGACTGAGCAAATTAGGCAAAATGAGCTCTGGTTGACGTCCATGAATGCAGATATTGCGAAATGGGCGTTTGATATCGACGATCATTTAGTTTATAAGACTGTAGGAGAGTGAGTAGAGTTGGTGGAGATGCGGATTTACGAAAATAATAGCGTTGCGTTGTTGCTGCTTAAGCAGCTCGCTAATAACTCTCCTCTTCATAATTAAATATCCAAATGATAGCAGTATTATAATAAATGCAAATGATCTTAATATTAGTAGCTGTTGTCTCAGTTGCTGTAGCAGGAGGGCAGCAGTATCTTTCTCTGCCCATCATTTCAAAAGAAAGTTAAAGTAGGATTGAACATATAATTACTGTCGAAATAAATCGCTACTCTTATCTTATTGACATCACCATTGACAATCATCAAACTTACTTTCTCAATTTCGTCGAGACTTCTGTGCAGAAGGAGATGGTTGATAGAGTTGATTATAGTAAAAACAAAGGCGATATATATGGCTTAGTTGAGTTTGTTGGAGTGCAGCAACCGGATTTTAGATTGTAGCCCAAAAGAAAATTTGTCTATGGCCTATATTACTGGATCAGAGATTTAATACCACAGCTTGCCTGGTTCAATTTATAATCAATACAGCAAATAGGCATGAAAGACCGACCATCGATTCTCAGCTAGGGGACTTTTAATTTCGGTCCTTCTTCTCCTTAAAATCCGATACTTGGCGATATCAAGAGATACAGTAAGTACATGAAAGAGCCTGTTGTCTCTTTCTCAATGCACGAAGCCACTGGTAACATTTTTTTGGGTGCTTTTCCTTTAAGCGAATTAAGTGACCCTTTTGCCTATTCTTCAGTCAAGCTATAAAACAATAGCAATTAATTCTGGGAAGTTGGAATGGAATTGTTAGTTTTAAATATTCCGCAGAACAACGTCATATAGAAACTTCGAATGTTTTAGAAAATTACTAAATTCAAACTAACTTTGTCATCAAAGACTCTTGTGCTTCCAAGGATGTGTGGTGAGGCAATTTAAAAGAGTATTCCCGGATGTAAATTCATAGTTGACGAGCCGACTACCCAAAGATTTTTGGTATGCTCCAATTTGGACTAAACTACTTTATAGAAGTTAGAGTTATAGTTCACAGTGGCAGGATCGACTCTTCCACTCATATTTAAATTCAAGCACTTAATTAAACTAAAGGAGGACGGGTCGACTACATTTTATGTGAGTTGGGATGAGGATAATAAGCTCTATATTGGATAGACATTGCTGAGATAATATCTATTGGGGATAAACTATAGAGAAGGACTGCTACACTACGGCAAAATTGCTGAATATGGCTACATTAACAGATTTTTAATATTTAAAGCGCTGCTCATTATCAATCTGTTTATTTTCATCATAAGCTTAATAGTGGTAGTCATTATGGGAGGTCGTCATCACAAAGAAGTGGTGAGTTTAAAGGAAGAGGGTTCTAGTTATCGTCCCAGAAGCAGCGGCTACTAAATGGCTGAGGCTACTGAGTAGAGCTTAGGGGAATGATAGTTCATTATTTATGCAAAATCTATAATAAATAAGCTATGAGTAAAATATTTGGCAGTTATAGCCTCTGTAGTAGTGGTCATTCAGCAGTGATTGATGAATGTTTGTTTTGCGTATAAAAAATTAAAAAGTTTTTGGATGTAAGCTACTCTAAGCTCTGAGTCTATAAATGTTCAATTTTGTACTCTTTTTTTATAATAGTTTGATAAATTGAAGTAAAATGACAACAATGGAGTCAGTTGAGAATAAACTTGCAGAGATCAATGCTAAAATTAAAACAAAAGCCTGCTAATGGAAGGAGACCCTAGCCACAAAAGTTGATGATTTCAGCTAAGCTGCCAAGGAGAAGTATCAAGCTGCTAAGACCGCCACCCAAGCTTAATGCTAAGACCTAAACAAGCAAAGAAAGGAACTCATGGACAGTATTGAAAAGATTAGAAGTGAGCATGCTAAATGATTTCATTAATCACCAATCCTATCAAGATTTATCACAGTTATAATTTGGTAAAATTATTAGCAGACTACACATCACCGACGTTGTCGCTACAAGAGGCTTTACTTTACTTTCAGAAGATAAAATTAATAATCTAAATAAAGATATGCTTACTTGCACTGCTCAGATAGGCTGGGGGGATAGCTGAAAAAACTAGATCAAATTTTATTTATGGTAGTTGTTAGTTCTTTTGAGAAGGTTTTACTTAGATATCTTATGATTTGGGGTCCACAGCAAGCTTTTTATTGAGCTTTGCCACATGCTTCTCTTTCTGCTTCTCGTGCTTTTTCTATATTTCCTCTCTTTCCTATCTTTCCTCTCTTTCTTCTCTCTCTTCACTTCCCTCGCTCTCCTCTCTTGGAAATCGATTGTCTTTCTTGAGTGGCTGCTAATAATCAGGGTCATACTCCTCAACTTCCAGTTTCCTCAAAGCTTTGATCTGTTTAACTATTTTTTTCTTTGCTGCCCTGGTAATTATTTTGGTTTAAAGGTTATCCATATGATACAGATCATCAATCAATTCAGGGTGATCTCTTTCCTTCTTATTTTTGATTTTATATTTGTTCCTTTAGGGTAGTTTTACTGGCTATATAATTTGTTTTGTCTTTACTACATTTTGATTTATAAGAGGCTTGCTGCTTCCTTTTTTATTTTGAGATTATTCGTCTGAAATTTAGATGATTTCGATGGGGTTTACTGATTTCTTTCTTTATGACGGCTTTGCTGATAAAAATTGCTTTTGTTCGAAAGGGCTGCCGATCTTGTTGATGCTATCGCTGTTTAGCAGAAGCTTGTCAAAAAAGGGGTTACTAATACTTGGATTTAGTTCTGAGTTTGAACCGAAATAGTTGTTTTGCTGGTGAATAAAGAGAGGACTGGCTCGATCGAATGAATAGGCTGGCTAAAATGGCATTGGTGAAAACTAAGATGGATTAAAACCGTAGTTTCTATTCAAAAATGGAGGCGGGAAATTGTTGAGAGAGGGATACGGGTACGGTGGAAGCTGACCCTGAAGGAAAAAGGGATTCGGAAAGTTCATAAATAACTTATCAATAATTGATGCATTAAATAAAATGAACTCATAATTTGGTGGATTATTTATGAATATGTCATTAATCATACTGTATCATCGCAATGCGCTAAAAGCTGAACATAGCACTGGACTTGATATCAGCTCTGTATCCTAAAACTTCCAAGACGCTGCAGGTTATCGGTCTCCTCATCGTGGCTAAGAAGATACTTTCACTTTTGGGGACGTTATACAAAGCTATCCTTCGAAGGAGGCGTAACTTTAAAAAACGGTACGGCTAGAATAGCTGGGCATTAGTGACAGGCTCATCTGACGGAATTGGCAAAGCCATCGCCTTCAGCTTGGCTAAACAAGGATTTAACATAATCCTCTCCGCACGTACTGAGTTTAAACTGGATATGACGCGCATTTAACTTCGGCGAACCTTTCCTCACATTGATGTAAAGCTATTAATCGCTGACTATGCCAACTCTCACTAACCGGGCTTTTTAGATTAAAAGATAAGCGAATTGGAAGGCCTGGACATCTCAATTTTGGTGAATAACGTGGGGGTGGACGTGCTGGATCACTACCACAACCTCAGTGAGCAGCAAATCACAAATTTAGTTAATATCAACTGCTTTTCAGTGGCGCTACTGAACCGCATTTTTATCCCACAGTTCCTTGCCCGGCATGACGAAAGAGGACTCCGATCGGCAATTGTTAACGTATCGTCGATGGCAGGTACTATCTTTCCGATTCAGCTTAAATACCTATGCCTTTGCACAACGTTTATTCTGCATCCAAAGCTTTTGTAGACTATTTGTCACGCGCCCTCAGCTACGAAAATAAGGGTAAGATTGATATCATTTCCCTGAAGCCTTCGGAAGTATCAACGCCAATGACTTTACATAAGAAGACTGATATTTTAACCATTATGCCCAAGGACTGCGCGTAGGGGTTGCTGAACGACTTGGGGCATGAAACAATCACAAATGGATATTGGTCTCATCAATTGCAAGGGGCGTTCTATCGTATAGTTCCCTAATGTGTTTTCAACTACATTTGGTATAATTTTATTGGCCCAGATTTTATGAATGAGAGAAGGCTCGCTCGAGAAAGAGAGCGTCAATGATCATCCTTAAAGCTTACATCCTGGCTATAAATGAATTAAATGTATATTGGTATTATTGCCACTTTTTCTGATATTATATTGTTCAATATTTTAATGCTATAATAGCTTCCTTCGAGAACCAAAGGCTTTTATACCAAAGAGTTGGCTTCTCTACAATAACAGTCATGTGCGTTCACAAGATGCAAAAAGAAAGATATTAAAAAATTGAACAAAATCTCTTGCAAGGAGTCAAGAGAGAGGAAGAAACTGTATATTCAAGAACTGGAGAGAACGACAGATGAGCTCAAACGATAAAATGATAATCTTAAGCAAGAGAATTTAAAATTAAGAGAGGAGATAAACAGCATGTCTACCGAGCAGAAAGCAATTGGCAAGGATACACGATTGGATTTATTGATTGGTGAGTTTAAAAATTTGATGGTGTCTCTCCAAGACCAAAATTAAAGTTCAATCCGCAGAAGTTTATCAGTTCTGAGAGTAGCTATCTCTATATATAGGATCTCTTTGGTATTTCAGGGAGATAGCGCAAGAAGTGGATAAAATAAAGCTTCATGCGAGCAGTCTAACTGTCCATGCCCATGCATTTCAGGCTGCTGCTCGAATACTGCTAGGATAGTCAGTAACTTGTTATATAGGTTCCAAATTTTTTGAGTTACTGGGAGGGAATCAAGCAAATCGTCAACAAATTATGCGTTTTGACGAGCAGTAACTGAGTATCCTGAAAATGGTGAAGCCCAAGATCAAGAAAGCTAAATAAAATTTCAACAAGTAAAAGAGTTATTATCTAGAATTTTTGAGAAGATACATGCGGCGTGGGACTAATTGCATCAGTATTGTACAGATTCGCAGCGCATCATTGATGAGATTTAGGATGGACTAAATCCCGTCTTTGTAGGCAGATTGCTGATGAGACTCGATGGATAACGCGGTAGTAATCCCAAAATGAAATCAATCTACCCGATCAATTTTTATTAGGGCATTCATGAGCAGCAACGAGCCACTATTTTCAATTAAAGCCCTTTGCTGTATGACTAAGATGACAATGACCTCTTTTTCATAAACTTCAGCGGTTAATGATCTCATTTTATTGATCTACTAATATCTTAAGGATATGATAAATAAAAGCATCGTAAAGTAATCATGCCAAGATGATTTGTTGTCCAGAGCGGGCTTGACGCTCCAGGTCGAAATCATCATTTTAGTGCATTTTTAGGGTCCTCCAGTATTTTTCTTCGATCATCGTGTAGTGGAAGGGGGAGGTGTCTTCATCTTATGAATCGCTTTAGAGTTACTGAATATTATAACACAATACTTGCAAGATCTACCAGAAACGACGGTAGCCAGCAGGGCGTCTGAATCTGCTACGCTTAATCTCCAATTATGAGTTTCCTTCAATGATATCCACCTTGCTGTCACCCCTCAACTTCATCCTGCGGTTTTACTGGAGGTTCTACCAGCGCACACTCCCTGATGAGTGAACAAAGCACAGCTTAAACTCAATGCTCTTGGTGGATCTATATGATTGAAATCTGTACTTGAGAGCAACCCTCGTGTATGATTGCCACTTGGGGTATATGCTAATGTCAGTGTAGAGTCTGACACCTCTCAAAGGTGACCAGCATCCAAGTTCTTATGAGCTGCCGCAGATATAAGCAGTCTCTCCGAACCTGGTGTGGCAATGTGCAGAAAAATCAACAAAATGCATTGGGGCACTTATTGTCCTAATAAAATTATAAGTCAATATTTTATTACCGTTATTAATATAATAAATCCTGCCTGATCTCCTCCGATGGTCGTTTCAAAAATACCGAGGCTAGATTTTGAAGGAAACCGATTAGGGGACCTCAAAAGCAAAAAACCTGAGGGCGTCCATATTTTTTTGAAAGAATATTATTGTTTGGAAAAGGGTTCTAGAGGTTATTTTGGAGGAGGAGATTTATTATAAATTGGGATGAGGTTTTACTCAAGGGGAAATGGCTGTAGTGATCTTTTGAAAAATAGTTAAAATATTGACAAAAATGTAAAGATTTATATTTTCATCCGCCATGACGTATAACCCTGTTTTTATCGACAAAAAATAAATGAATTGAAAAGCTTCAAAGCATGCAATACTATGCAAAAACTCAATGAAAATGGTTCTCTTTATCCTTACGTCATTAACTCAAATTTGTCAAATCACAAATACCGTTGTAAGTTATATTATTCCCCAAATATATGACGGCCCATCATAAAGCAAAATCATTAATTTCTCCAATGATTGATTGATAAAAAACATATTTTCCTTTTTCCTTTGGACTTATCTATTCATACCTCTTATAATTGCATGTTCAAAAAGAGAGTACCCAAGGCTAAAAATATTGATCTCCACCAGGAAACTGATCTTATCGTCACCTTACCTATTCCTGAACCCGAGGCGAGTCCTTCGGAAAACAACAACCCGTCAGAACAAGTCAAAGAAAGAAGCGCATCCCGTACGCCCATTTATAAACGCAAACCAAATAACAACGTCATTACTCTAGAAGCTTTGGAAGTGGAGGAGTCAAAAAGAGCATTTCCAAGTTAGCCTGTCGATCATATTGAAATTGAGGAATGTTTTACTTAAATTTGTAAGTGGAAGGAACCTGAGCAGGAGATCATTGAGCCAGTTCCAATATAACATCACTCACTCGTAATGAAAAGTGATGATGTATCAGTAGACGGGTGCTAAAACGAGGATATTCTGTAGATTGAAATCGATTAGTAGGGAGGATTCTCTCCTGTGCATGAGAATGACGAATTCATGCATGAAGAGGACTACGAGGATGTTCTGATTCGCAAGACCCTCACGAGGCAAAATTACGAACGAGTTAATAATCACGGAGGCATCAATCTGCATTAACTGAAGCAGAGCAAGGTCAAGGATGATTTGTTGGAAAAAATCAAGAAAGTCAGCGTCAAGGCTATCAAGAACACAATTTCTCGTGACCTTCATGAAAAACAAAATAAACTCAAGCTGTTGCAGCAGGATCTGGAGTACATTGCCACTCGCAATAGCGAAAAGGAGGGATAGATCAAACGCAAGCAAAATAGACTGAATGCAATGGAGTCAGAGCTATAAAGGGTTAATAAGGTGATCGAGTATCTCTACTTCTACGGCGACCGAGTGTAAACCTTCACAGTCGACTCGATCCTCCGCCAATCCTAGCAGCAAAGCCGTCCCTCTATGGAGTTCTAATAATAACAGTAGTGCTGATTCTACTCTAATTGTATATCTGCTATCCTTAAGATTAAAATCAAGAATAAACTTCCTCTACAAGCTGGTTTTTTTGTGCAGTAGCGGTGATGCGAGCCCGAACCTGGTTATCGATGTTAATGGTATCTTGAAAATTCATGCTGGGGTTAAACTGACCTGCGTTGAGGTCCACCTTCTTTATCTCGTGCTGGATTTTACGGTTGGTGTGGGTGTGTTTGATTTCATTAATCAACCGTAATAACTGCATCACGTATCGACTAATTATCAGAATAATCACTACCACATCGTCCACCTCCAGCAATTCTCGATAGTCTTTATCTTATTCATTACTGCCTGAGATCAGTAAGAAAAGGAGAGTGGCTGCGAAAAGGCAGAGCAGGCATAGGTCGAAGATGTTAGTCTTACGATTGCAAAGTTGCCCCTCCGATATCCATCTAATGACTAGTCTATATAAGGATAACAGTACAGATCGAAGGCCAAAGACAAGAATAGAACAAACTCTAGTCCAAGCACTAAAGGAGTACGAAAATGTGTTTTGCTGGTAAGTGCGATGAAGATGATGGCAATTGACAATACCAGTTGTGCCATCAGCAGTGCAATATAAGTCTTTTTGGTGCGAAATGCAGTTAAGGCGTATTTAAGTTCAGAAAGTCTCATCCGATTCTAATCTTAATTTTATAATCGTTTAATCATAAGTCATAAGGAAGACTACATTACTGAAATTTACCTGAAAAAAACCAATAACTATCATCTCGCTTGCCATTGGATCTCTTCTGAGGCATGCTTTCTAAATTCAAATTTAATCATCACTAATTCGATCAAGCAACAGCATCCAGGATATCCTATTCTCCGATCGCCTCATTACATGATTCAAATTACCGTATAGCCCTTTTGGTCAAATTTATATTAGTGCAGTCTATAATATTTTCAAATGATGAATCGGCCCTACGACGAAATCGTAAAGTTCATGCTCATTGGAGATAGCAATGTTGGTAAATCTTCCATCCTTCGAATGTTTTGTAGCACTCATTTCAATTAGCGCGAGCCAAATACAGTTGGACTTTAATATGGAGAGAAGGTGCTCAGCATCAATGGTCGCAACGTCCTCATTCAAATCTGGGACACTGCTGGACAGTAGCGATTTCGCACCTTAACACCTTCTTATTATCGTTCGGCTATGGGAATTCTGTTGGTGTATAGTGTGACTGATAAGGGTTCGTTCAACTCAGTGGAGATATGGATGAGGCAGATCCGGCAGTTCGCAGTCGAAAACATTCCGATTCTTATCCTATCTAACAAAGCCGACGTTGAATTTAAGTAAGTAAGTTAGCAGCAGTCTCGTGCGCTGTCTGAACGCCATAATGTTGATTTGCTGGTGACCAGTGCGAAGAAGAACATTAATATAGAGGCCGCGATGGTGAGACTGTACCACAAAATTTAGAAGGAGAAAAAGGTAATTGCGACCATCCACACAATTCACTCTCTAAAACTAACAAAAAGTCTAAAGTAAAGTCCTCCTGCGGTTGAAAATAAAGGATGGAAATGCTGAGGCAGTCTATTGAATTGCATTGTATTAATGATATTGATGTATGTTTACAACTGAACCAACATTATTCATGGTGCTTTCTTTATATTAATTAAATCTACGTATGCCATTTCCCTCCGCATTCATAGCCATCGTCATCCTGTTCATTAACAAAGTCGAGTCTAAAATGGGATAGGTAAGTGAGTCTAATTTTATCAGTTAAAATGGGGCTTCCATCTGCGTTGTTTTGCTCTTCCTATTGACGATAGGCTTTGTTCTTCATGATCGGAGACACGGATATCGTAATGTTAACTACCTCAAAGCAAAATTGGCAGGAATTCGAACTCGTTTAGTTAATTTGGCCAGCGGTAAGGCGGAGATGAATTAAAAGTTGTCAACTGAGGAAGTACTTCAAACTCCCAAAAGTCATGTCGAGGTATTTGATTCCGAAAAGACCTATATTGAAGCAGATATTAGCGGAGTCATGCAGGAAAATTTATCGTCGCCGCATGCTGAGGTTATAAAATCGATGGAGATCGAGCCAGATGTTCCAAAGGTCAATATGAAGGATGTTTTTCAGAAAAAGGAAAGTAAAAGTAGTAAGCATAAATAAAAAAAGCCAAAATCGAAGATAAGAAGTCGATTGCAGAGCAAGATAAATGAGTAGTAGGAGAGTGAGAAGGATAATGAAGAGTACATGGAGGAGAATAGCTTAACGGAGGAAAAAGAATGCTCGTTTCCCGTGGGAGGAAATACCCCGCAGAAACAGAAATAGGATAATGATTGATTATCTGTATTATAAAGACATGCTAAATATGGTTATGATCATCAGATTAATACCATGAAGATGGATATGTGTTTGGCAAACCAGTCCGTAGACCTTCCATTTACTGTCTATTGGTGATTTATGTTTAATGGCTGTTTCTACAATTCAAATTGTAAGCTATTTTAAACCTGGTTTGATTAAGATCGAAATTAATAAAATAAGATAGATGTCATCGAGACCGAAAGACGATCAGCTTAGGCAAGCCATTGATGCCATTTTCAACAAGTATGATACTGATAAATCGGGTACTCTCGAGGAAAGTTAAATCTTTGCCTTAATCAACGACGCTTTCAAGAGTCTCGGCCGCAACAGGGAGGTCAAAGGCGAATAGGTCGGTCAGTTTGTGCGCGCAATCGATAAAAATGGAGACGGCAAGATATCAAGAGACTAGTTATTTCAAATCTTAAAGCGGCTGATCGCTGGAGGATGATATCATACCATTGCTGAAAATAATTAGTATTTTTTGTAATGTATCAAACATGTCATGATTTTGTTCTTGCAAAATTGTAAAGGATAGACAGATCCAATAATAAAGACCGAATAAAATATAATTTATATTGCTATTTTTATTCAGTAAATAAATTACATGGGCAACTACCAGAGCAGACAGACTGAGTTAGAACTCTACATGGAGCATGAGGATAAAATTTACGGCAAGGGAACCCTATACTCGTCCAACAAACTGCCGTCCTGCTATATCATCAAGAATGTTCGACTTCTTCACGATTAGCAGCAGTTCAAATTGTTCTCAGAAATTTAAGATTTTCAGAATATTTATCTCATTGGACTCTATGGCTACTCCTTCGGAAAGTCCTGTGAGTGTGACAATAACAGTGTGGTCGCAAAGGTGGTGGTATCATATTGGGAGTTCCTATCCTTTAACCTGCGAGATTGCATAGCCTACAGAAAACGAATTGGAGTAATGTTTCATGAAAATGAAATATGGCATATCATCAAGGCATGTGTCAATGGCTACCTCGCTTTTGAGAGACTTAATGTCTATTATTAGTTTATTGAGGATTGCATCCTCATGAATCAGGAGGGAAGGATTCGGCTAGGCTGGAACCACATTGAACCCAAAAATCAGCACTTGAGATACCACAAATTCGAAAAGGAGTTCAGAGCTTCTCTCAAACAGCTATAGCACAGGCAGGTTTCATAAAATGTAGCGTAAGCAAACATAAATCGTAACAAGCATTTCAGTGAACTCCTTTCTTCCTTCTGGAAGAAGATATCCGCAGAGAAAGTCTACTTTTCTCCTGAGTAACTACGTTCAATCAGTTCCTTTGAAGTACTGTGACGATAATATAGATAGTTTACCCATAAAATAAATTTCATGCAAAGTAACATCTTTTCGTTGGGCATGACGCTGCTTCACGTCTGCACTCTCGATGACCCCCACCACCTCTTTTACAGCAACTTTGGAGTCAATTATAATCGGATCAATCAAGTGATGGGCACGCAGTTGGAGATATATTACTCAAGGCCACTCCTTATGCTCATTGGAAGGATGCTGAATGAGAACAGCTACAATCGAATTAGTTTTCAGTAAATTCGTGAAGCCTACAGTCCTTTTATGAGGGGATAGTACTAGATTGAGATTAACGTGAATAAATAAGTGAAAAAAAGCATGAAAAGGAAGGCGTTTTGACAACACTCATTGTTTCCTCCCTCAATTATTCATATAAACTGAATTTATCATGCTTCAATATATACATCATCATTCTGCGAGGTAATTATGCAGCATTTGAAAATAATACTTCACAAAAATACGATTATTTATCTTTATCTTATCGCTGTCCTATTCAGTATTCCATTTTTATTGGTACAGTGCAAGAAGACACTTTGGATCTTTCTATTTGATAATTAATAGCTTTCGGAGCACATATAATAAATTGGTGGTCCCTCGAAGATGGGCTTGGACGATTTCAGTGTTACTGTTGATTAGTATAGTCGCAAAATGGCGTCTGTAATCCTTTTCCTTCATGCATTCAAAATGTCTGTCCTCATCCAAACTGTATTTTTTAATAAGATCCTTCAATATGTAGAGATACAGGTCCATGACCTTTATTTCAATTTAAAGGTTTAATATTTTATGCAGTTCATTCAGTCTGCTCTTATAGTCATTGAAATTTTATACATTCCGGATTATTTGAAATCTTAGGTAGGCGATAAGATAGTAATTTATCTAAGTTAGTTTTAGTCTAAACTCAGGAGAAAGATAAGTAAATGGATAGCGCTAATTTCCAATGGGTATTTGATCTTTCCAATCAACGTCAGTGATGAATCTGGTAAAGAGAAGTTGTCCTGTCTGCTGCTCTATCTTCTGATTCCACATTCGAAAGGGCACGCTGTCATACTTGTTATTCTGGAAAGTAAAACCGTACCACAACAGCAGAAACCGATTATTTCTCCTACCATAACTGTTGAATATCTGTGATCCTGAATCCATTTGATTGGAAGTGGCCACGATAAAATACGGATCAGTCTGTTCGTACCACCATTTAAAGGTGACTCCATCCTCAAACTATCGGTTAATTTCAGGTTTGGGCTCATTGTAAGGTTCCTCTTTCTTCTTTTCAATAAAATCAAACATTTTCTAAAAAAACTTCTTTTCTCGAAGATATCTCAACGCCTCTATATGCCATTTGCTATCTTATATCTCCTCATCGCTTTCTGAATTTGTATCGTTGTCTTCCTCATCGCTTGACGGATACAGATCGCTATTATAACTTTATTGAGCTTTCTATCGGCGGACTACATCAAAGTATCTCTTAAAGTTTGACTGCGTTACATGGCGTACATCTCCTGATAGGGATAATCCATACTTCTATAGTGATTTTTTGTTTCTCTAAACGTATATCTACCGACTATCTTTTTCATATTCGATTGGTAAGATTTTTCTATTGTCGATCCCAAATATTTAAAGATTTAACTATTTTTTTTTCTTGATATACTCGGTGTTGCCAGATTGCTCGAGGGTTTCACTGAATATATAATGATGAACTCCATTGGAATGGTGGTTCAAAAAATCAGCATAAGGCACTAGCATAGTTTAAGGCAGACCCCACCCAAAGCAACGAGTCATCACAATCCCATAGCATTGATCGAATAGTTCGCGGGTTAATTATTGTTTAAACAAATTTTAATGCTTCTTTACTATTTCCTTGAATATGATGTAAGTTGGCTAAAACTACGCTCGAATTTAATTAATGAAATCGATGTTGAGATAAGGGTCCTTAATTTCGAGGATTTATTCATCGCTCCAGTGGATAAGAGTTTATGATATGTCGATGCATGCCAAATAAGGATGAAAAAATGACTACTTTCCCTTCATTTTTTACAAGATTATAAATAGCGCAAGAATGTTAAAATCTTTGTCATCGTTGTCCTATCCTTGAAAAATAGGGTATTCTTGCAAAATGAAGCCGATTTATGATTTAGTCACTCGCTATATTCCGATTATCAAATGTTTTGGGACAGCTATGATGATTGTGTTTTGCTATATGTGACTCTTAGCAGATATGCCGATGTAATCAGTGGGAGGGAAAGCTGTTGGAAACTTGATATCCCTCGTTTTGCCTCCATTGTCCGTAAACCATCTGAGAAAGGAGTCATATCTGTTCTCAATAGCTTCCATCACTAATTATAAACCAAATAATATTTAAACTTTTGAAGGTATTCATCTATTATGTCAATGCCGATAAAACACAATCAATAAGTTAATATCATTTGATTTTTAACAATTTGGCAATACTCAGATAGTATGGATAGGCATTCGGAATGTCAGGATTGCTAACAGCCTGGCCCTGGGCGTCGTATTCCGAGGCAATCAGAGCAGTTATTGTATTGTAATGCGAAACAACTGCTATTTTTTTATATTTTTTCCTATATTCTTTGAGAAGGTCTTTTATCTTCCAAGTGCGTTCTCTCAGTTCTTGCGGAGTCTCATACACCACTTTTTCCTTGATTAACTCTAGAATCCTTTGCTGTTTCTAGGGGTAAGTCTGAGGTTTATGATTATCTATGTGCGTTTGACAGCTCTCGGTATGTTTTTGAGACAATATTTACACAAACCACAATTCAGTATGATCTTTCATAGGGCTAAAATCATAATTGGAAAACTATTGTAATTTTTATGAATAGTGCCGACTGATGTCACAGGAATAACGAAACACCTCTGCAATTACAGGGTGAACCTCTACTGGAATCTTTCGATCTCCAAAGATTTATCGGCATGTCTAGAGCGCTCTTTGATGAGGAGACACAAGTATGATGTCAATCTCTTCTTTGCTGAGTTTTTCCCTTGCCGCCTGACATTGTTTGACTCCTTCGGAGGTTATACTGCAGTCAAAATGTTCCTCAGCGTATGTAACCTTTTTATTGAAATCATCAATTTACAGACAATTCTCCCAGCTGAGAGATGGATCATTAGTTCGAACATAGTCTAGAAAACCTCGATTAAAGGTCGATTGTGCGTGTCTGATCAAAATGAGATCCTATTAGTCTGCTTGCTATGGTTCATTAAAGTCCATCATTCTTACTTCAATTATTGTTATTATCAAGCTCTCTTCAACTTATAATGGAATTTGCTTATTTAACCACAATTATAGAAAATTGTTTCTACGAAATTAGAAGTATCTAAAAGGGTTTATTTTATCAGAATTTTAGGGTTGTTATATGTATGCTGTTGGATATAAATTAAGGATATTTCCAAGAGTATGCTTATAAATATATTTTCGTTCTTGTATGTTTGACCACGTATATTTGACAGGCTTCAAGAAGTTTGGCGGACACGACCTTAACCCCACTTAAATGATAGCCGAGCACTTTGCAAAAGCCCACATTCCAGGACTCACCTGCTAGGTTCTTGAGGTAACGGTGGAAGATGTTGATTAATATATCAATAAAACAAAATAGGCAATTGCAGGACAGTAGAATAAGAAGATCCTTAACCTACATTTCGGAGTAGGCCCCAATACAGTTTATAAGTTATAAACTTGCGGATACAATAACAAGGACTTTAGTATTCCCGATAACAATGGCAATCAATTTTTTAATGAGAAGATATGTACAACTAAAGGCTTGGATTGCCCTATCCAATGCAAGGTCGACTTTCATGACCTCGTGAACAGGCTTAAGGACCAGTTTGAGATCATTTAAAGCGTTAATCCAGGGAGATATCTTTGCAATTACATATACTTCAAGAGTTTGAATGACCTCTCATCTTTGAATAACACTTGCAGTTTATTCATCCATTTCCCTGTTCATTCGTATATACCTCATGAAAAAAACATCAAGTTTGTGGAAAACCTGTTGGGATGGTGCCTGAAAAAGCAGTGATTTTATTGCTTAAATTATAATTATTTATATCCAAAAATCATGATGAATTTATAGATGTCAAAATTGCTGATTCAAG